>Ga0129315_1000447_pt1 | contig 34288 bp, 32 predicted proteins | sample Cm827metagenome_FD_94432 | JGI IMG/M metagenome (GOLD analysis project Ga0129315, IMG submission 94432) | Eastern black-and-white colobus group fecal microbial communities from Wisconsin, USA - Cm827 metagenome | ecosystem: Host-associated > Mammals > Digestive system > Large intestine > Fecal... | reverse complement strand
GAGCTAGTAAACCACAATGGTGCGTGTTAAGAGATTCGAACTCCTGGCCCACGCCTTAGAAGGGCGTTGCTCTATCCAGCTGAGCTAAACACGCATCTTTTCCACGAAAAATATAATAACCTATTTTGTCGTATCATGTCAACAGTTTTTTATATTTAAATTAAAAGTTTTTATAACAATAATAATAACGTATCAGTATTAATATCAAATCTAAAAGCACTAGTAAACTAATATTAAAAAGAAAGTTTTATGCCATTATTTTGTAAATTTCATTATTTATGTAATTATATTCCATAAATAATGTATAATATAAATATACTAATATTAAATAATTGTATCATAATGCAAATTAGTTTTTATTAACAACAATAAAAAATATGAGTAGATATAATTATAAGACACATATGTATGTTTACATTAAAAGATTATAACAAAGGAAAAATATTATTTATTTTTTGAAAGAACAGAAAATCTAAGAGAAATAGATCTAATTAAAAAATTTAACATAGTTAGAATTTGCGCTGCCTGTAGATGAAAGGATAATTAAGAGGGAGGACTAATAATGGGTGATTGTATTTTTTGTAAAATTGTTATAGGAGAGGCTTCAAGTATGAAAGTGTTTGAAGATGAATATACAATTGCATTTATGGACCTGGCAAAAGATGCCGATGGTCATATTCTTGTGATTCCTAAAAAACATTGCAAAAATATTTTGGATTGTGACAACGATACATTAAAATATATTATGAATACTGTAAAAAAAGTTTCGAATCATTTGGTAGAAAATTGCGGATACAATGGAGTTGATTTGTTGAATGCAAATAATGAATCTGCTGGACAAACAGTCCCACATTTTCATATGCATATTATTCCCAGAAAAGAGGGCGATGGCCTTGGTGGTTCCGGTGAATGGCCTAAATTTATCGGAGCAAAATATGAGATAGAATATATGCAAAAGAAACTCATTATTAAATAACTTGTAGAATTGGAGAGAAAGCCATGGATAAATTTTTGTGTGTAATGGCTGGTTTTGATGACCAGACAGAAAAATTTCTACATAGTTTACAAGATAAGTTATATTCAAAAGGATTTGTTGGAAAGCAAACAAAAAATATTCCAATTCATATTACCCTTGGTATGCTTACCTGTGAAAAAGAAGCAGAGCTGGTTGATTTTTTAAAAGAAACTGTTCTCTCCATGAAGCCGTTTCAAGTTGAATTTCATCATATAGGCATTTTTGCAGGTGGTGAAGTATTATTTGTTGCACCTGATATCAATGGATATATGTTGGAACTTAAAGAACTATTTGAGAATAGTGCCGGATGGACACCACATGTAACAATGTTGATTGACGATGCAGAGATAATTCTTGAAGCCGAAAGAATAGTACTATCGGAATTTAAAGAATTTGTTGGAAGAGTAGAGAAGATTTATTTGTATGAGTTTTTTCCTTCACGATATATTGGGTGTTATATGCTTAAGCAATTACCAAATGACTAAATGGTGAATTTTTAACATAAAAAATCACATATGAATTCTAATATGATTTCATATGTGATTTTAATTCCACTTCTTACATCTTCACTATTACTTCTTACCTATTCACTCTTAACTTTTCCCTATTTTATAACTATTTCTTCTCCTTCTGCATCTACTACAACATGTGAGCCATATCCAATATCTCCTTTAATAATTAATCTAGCTAAATTATTTTCTAAGGTATTTTGAATATATCTCTTTAATGGTCTAGCACCATATACTGGGTCATAACCTTCTCTTGCCATAATTGTCTTAGCTGCATCAGTAACATCTATAGTTATATTTCTTTCCTTTAATCTTCCTGATATTTCTTCTAAGAAAATTTCTATTATCTTCTTAATACCACTTTCAGATAAAGGCTTAAACATAATTATATCGTCTACTCTATTTAGGAATTCAGGCTTAAATCTTAGCTTCATTTCATTCATAACTTCGCTTCTAATTTCTGGATCTATAGTATCTTCACCCTTATTATCTAAAAGATAGCTACTACCTATATTAGAAGTCATAATTATAATAGTATTTTTAAAATCTACAGTTTTTCCTTTATTATCAGTTAATCTACCATCATCTAAGATTTGTAAGAAGATATTAAATACATCTTCATGAGCCTTTTCAATTTCATCAAATAGTATTACACTATATGGATTTCTTCTTACTGCCTCTGTAAGTTGACCACCTTCATCATATCCAACATATCCTGGAGGCGCTCCAACTAATCTAGAAACTGAATGTTTTTCCATATATTCAGACATATCTATTCTTATAATATTTTCTTCTGAATCAAATAAGTTTCTAGCTAATGTCTTAGCAAGTTCTGTCTTACCAACACCAGTTGGTCCTAAGAATATAAATGAACCTATTGGTTTATTAACATCCTTTAACCCTGCTCTTGCTCTAAGAATAGCATTAGATACTGCAGTTATAGCTTCTTCTTGGCCAATAACTCTCTTTTGAATTTCACTTTCTAATCTTAGAAGCTTTTCTCTTTCCCCTTCTAAAAGATTAGATACTGGAATTCCAGTCCACTTAGAAAGTACCTTAGATACCTCTTCTTCTGTTACCTCTTCTTTTAAAAGAGCTCCTTCATAGTTTTCCTTTACTTCAACTTCTTTTTGCTTTATTTCTTCTTCTAAAGCTGGAATTACACTATATTGAATTTCCGCTGCTTTATTATAGTTATAGTTTCTTTGAGCAGCTTCTAAATCTCCTCTTGCTTCATCTAACTTAGTTTTTAAGTCTCTTAAATTTACTATTGCATCCTTTTCCTTTTCAAATTTTGCTGTCATAGCATCATTTTCTGCTTTAAGTTCTGCAATATCTTTCTCTAAAGCCTCTAATTTCTTTTTAGAGCCTTCATCCTTTTCCTTTGTAAGAGCTTCCTTTTCTATTTCTAATTGGAATAATCTTCTTCTAATATTATCTAGTTCTGTTGGAAGAGAATCTATTTCAGTTCTTATCATAGCACCAGCTTCGTCAATTAGATCTATTGCCTTATCTGGTAAAAATCTATCTTGAATATATCTATGTGATAATTTTGCTGCTGCAACTAATGCTGAATCATGAATTCTTATTCCATGATGTATTTCAAATCTTTCCTTTAATCCTCTAAGAATTGATATAGTATCATCAACTGTTGGTTCATCTACTATTACAGGTTGGAATCTTCTTTCTAAAGCCTTATCCTTTTCAATGTATTGTCTATATTCATCAAAGGTTGTAGCACCTATACAATGCAATTCTCCTCTTGCAAGTAAAGGCTTAATTAAGTTACCTGCATCCATAGCACCGTCAGTTTTACCAGCACCAACTATTGTGTGAATTTCATCTATAAATAATATTATTCTACCTTCACTACTTTGAACTTCCTTTAATACAGCCTTTAATCTTTCTTCAAATTCACCTCTATATTTAGCTCCAGCTATTAATGAACCCATATCTAGAGAGAATATAACCTTATTCTTTAATCCTTCAGGAACATCACCTCTAATAATTCTTTCTGCTAATCCTTCTACTATAGCAGTTTTACCAACACCAGGTTCACCAATTAATACAGGGTTATTTTTTGTTCTTCTTGATAGAATTCTAATAGTTCTTCTTATTTCTTCATCTCTACCTATTACAGGATCTAACTTATGCTTTTTAGCAAGGTCTGTTAAGTTAGTACCATATTTACCTAAAGCATCATAGGTTCCTTCAGGATCTTGAGTTTCTACTCTTTGATTTCCTCTTACTTCTTTTAAAACATTCATAAATGTTTTTTTATTAATATTATACTTGTCTAGTATTCTCTTAACTTCTCCATTTTTATCTACTTCAATGATTGCAAGCATAACATGTTCAACACTAATATATGAATCTTCAAATTTCTTAGCTATATTTTCAGCTTTAACTAATACTTCTTCTATTTGCCTAGTAGCATAAACCCCAGATGAGTTAGCACCTTCACCTAAAACCTTTGGCATATTTCCTAAGGCTCTATTTAAATCATCATCTATTGACTTTACACTAACACCCATTTTAGTAAATATATTAGGTATTAGCCCATCCTCTTGTTCTACTAATGCTGTGAATAAGTGTATTAGTTCTACTTGTTGGTGATTAAATTTGACTGCAATCATACTAGCATCATTTAGTGCTTGTTGAACCCTTAATGTCATTTTTTCAATGTTCATGCGCTTCACTCCTTTATACACTACTTAATATATTTATTATAATCTATATTTAATATATTAATACAAAAGTCAAAGAAAGTCAAAGTATATTTTAAAACTTTTAAAACTTTTCTATTTTGCTATAAATAGGATATAATTATATTATTATAACAAAATGAGGTGATTTTTATAAGAAGAGAATATATAGTTTACCCAGCAGACTCTCCTATAAAAATAACATATGCTAACATAAAGGAATATCCAATACATTGGCATAATTCTATTGAAATACTTTATGTTTTAAGAGGAAGCATAAATGTTAATGTAGATACAGATTCCTTTGAAGTATTAGAAAAGGAAATGGAGATTATAAACGTTGATGAAGCACATAGAATTTATAGTGATGAAGATAATAGAGTCTTAATGTTTCATATAGATCCTTCCTTCTTTGAGAAGTATTATAAGGATATAAATAATATTTTCTTTTATACAAATTCTACTGATGATGGTGCTCAAGAAGGAGAAGAGTATGATTTACTTAGAAATTTTCTAGCTAAACTTTTATGTGAATCAGTACAAAAGTTAGATGATTTTGATAAAGAAGTAGAATCCTTATTAATAGATTTGCTTTATCATCTTATAAATAATTTTCATTACTTAACTTATGAAAGAGAAGAATTAAAATCTAATACTGAACAACTAGCAAGGTATCATAGAATTTCTAAGTATATATTTAATAATTATGATAGTAATATTACATTACAAGAAATTGCTAAGAAAGAATTTTTAAGCCCTCATTATTTATCTCATGAAATTAAAAATGCAACAGGAAATAGCTTTACTGATTTAGTTAATCAAACTAGAGTTGAAGAATCTGTTAAATTATTATTAGATAGCGACTTAAGTATTTCTGATATTTCAGATGAGGTTGGTTTCTCCCATGTTAGATACTTAAATAAAAATTTTAAAAACTACTATGGATGTACTCCACTTCAATATAGAAAAAAGAATAAATTAACAGAAGAAGAATATGAGAGAAGTAAAAAAATCGAAATTTTAAATCTTGAGGATGCCTTAGAATATCTATCATCAGAATTAGATGATTACGAAAGATTTAATTATGAAAATAAACTATGGAAAATCCATATAAATATGGATGAGAGTCAAGGGGAACTTAACAAGAATTTTAGAGAAATAATAAATTTAGATGATGCCTTCGATTTACTTCTAGAAGATAATAAAGATATCTTAGAAGAAATTCAAGAAGAGCTTCACTTTAAATATGTTAGATTAGAAAACATGTTTAATAATGATATGGGGGTTTTCCCTAAAGCTGATTTTTATAACTGGAATAAGGCTAAAAGCATTATTGAATTTTTGGATTATATTGATTTAAAACCTCTTATTTTAATAGATAATCCTAATTTTTCGCTAAAAAAATATAAACATATCCTAAATAGTTTTTTTGAGTATTTTTCAGAAATAGATTATATTGATATAACTGAATTTAAATTTCAATGTACTCCTGTAATAGATAGAAGCTTAAAGACATCCTTATTAGAATTTATATCTAATGAATATAATATAGAGGTTATAGAAGAAGATTTTATTTGTGATAAAAGTTTAAATAAAATTTATGATACAGCTTTTATGCTACCATTTATTATCCATAACACAATCTTTAATAAAAATTCATTAAGCTTTTTAAGAGCTTTTGATGTTTTAGAAAAAGAAATAAGCTTAACAAACGAGGTATTTATAGGTGCTCCTGGTTTAGTAAATGATATGGGAATAAGAAAACCATCTTATTACGCCTATTACTTACTAAGTAAATTAGGTGATGAAATTGTTACTATAGATAATGGATTAATAGTTACTAAAAAGGATGATGAGTATTGTATACTATTGTATTCTTATACAGATGAACTTGAAGAATTACAAAGCTTCGAAAATATCTTTACTAAACGTGGTAAAAGGAAAATTTATAAAAAGAAAATATCTTTAAATATTGAAAATATAAAAAAATCTTCTAGGATAATAACTTATGAAATAAGCGAAAAAATCGGTTCTTCTTACAACTATTGGTTATCTATGGGATCTCCAGATAGATTAAATAAAGAAGAAAAAGAAATATTACACAAAGCATCCTTCCCTAAAATAGAATTTAGTTATTCTAAGAAAAATACAATTTTAAATATTATTACTGAATTAAAGGGATATGATGCTAAGCTTATCCTAATTAAGAACATTAAATAGATAAATATTATAAGCAAAAGTACAAAGATACAACTTTTTAGTGTTTCTTTGTACTTTTTTATATATTGGAAATTTTGTAAATAACTTAAATGTACTTAAAACTAAACATTTAAGTCAATGCATTCTAATGAGTTAACAAGTATAATTTAAACATAAGTGATTAAGTTAAAAGATTAGAAAGGGTTGATTTTAGTGAGAGGATTATTTTTCGTACCAAGCGTATTATCAAAATATTCATTAACCAATATAATATCATCATTTTTCCATCCAAATAAAAAGTAATTATAGTTTAAAAAACATTAAAATATTTATGAGTATATATGTATAAATACCGTTATAATTGAAAGCTCATAAAGAAGTTAACACAATATTTAACTTCTTTATGAGCTTTTATTTTTATAATCAGTATATATTATTTCTCTAGCTTCATAGCCAATGTAAAGTATTTTAAAGAATCTTTTACGTCCCCTAATTTATAATACATTTCACCCATATCAAGATATCTTTCATGTCTTTTTTCTTTGTTAGCAAACTTAAACAAAGAATCTAGTGAAAGGTTCATGTACATTTCTGCTTGAACATATAGTTCTTTCTTTTGAAGTATCATGCCCTTTAAATAATATGCTTCTTCAATTAATACTATATCATTAGTATCAATTGCTGAATTTAAGGCTCTGTCTGTAATTTCATAGGCAATGTCATATTCCTTATTTTCATAAAGGGTTTTAACACATTTATTTAAGAATCTAACATATTTCTTCTCATCAATTGTTGGGAATAAATCTATTCCTTCCATAATTTCTTCAATTGCCTTTTCCCTGTTGTTTACATAAAAATAGCTTTCTCCAGTTTTACCTTTAGCAATTGCTAATACTGATAATTTTTCTTTCTTATACTTATAAGCTAAATTTATGTATTTATCATATTCATCCTTATTTAACCTTATGCAAACAATTGCAAAGCTATGATAAATATCTCCTTTATCTAGATCCTTCTCAATATTATCTACATATTTTAAAGCTTCCTTTAAAATATCATAAGCCTCTTCTAATTGTCCTAACTTTTCAAAGGATTTTCCTTCTCTATAGCAAATATAAGCATAATCTGCTTTATTAAAGTTCTTCTTATTTTTAATAATTGATCTTGCTCTACTAAAGTAATTTATAGCTTCATTATAATCCTCCATACTATAAAAGAAGGCTGCCATATCTACATAATAGGTAATAGTGTTTTCGGGAGTATTGTTCTTTTGATATAAATCATAATATTGTGATATGATTAATTGTATATTCTCAACCCTATTTTTTCTAACATAATAATTAAATAACTTATGAATTAATTCAAAGGCCAAATCATTATAAGAATAGTCTAAAGCATAATTTAAATTATGCTTTATAACATTATCCATTTCTTCATCTGGAACTAATCCTCTATTGATTAGTTTTAAATTGCTTGTTATTTGTTCTTCTACATCTCTTACCAAATAATCGTAATCAAGTCCAAGCTTTTCTGATATATATTCTAGAATATCCTTATCGGCTTTAATTTTTCCATTTTCTATGCAACTCATTTTAGATATAGAAACTTTATTTCCGCATAATTCTTTTAAAGTTATTCCTTGATATACCCTAGCCCTTTTAATTTTTTCTCCAGTTGATAATATTTCCATTTAAATCCCCCGCCTGAATTAGTTTTTAAGTATTCCTAACTTCCTAAAAATATTAACTCCCTCATCTAAATACTTAGCTGCCTCTACTTCTTTCTTATTATCTATATAGTACTTTCCTATCATTATTGCTAATTGCCCTGCTTGTTTTTGTAAATTATTCTTCTTAGCTAAATCATAAGTATCAAGTAAAACATATTCCGCTTCCTTAAATAATTCCTTAAGAATATAAATTCTATACCATAGTAAATTCAATTCTATTAGATTTTCTATATCTCCTTCTTCTAGGTAAGAAGTTATTTCTATAAGTATGTCTTCACATTTTGAAATATCCTTTAATTTAATATAATTCTCACAAATATTCATTAAAGTATTAACTACCTTACAATCATTTCTTCTTATTCTAATATCCTTAGATATTTCATAATGCTTGAAGGATTCTTCAATGTTTTCAAATTCATAGAATAATTTCCCCAAATTATTTTCTATTTCAGATATATTATTCAACTCATCTAATTCTTTATACACTTCTAAAGTTTTTTGAGAATATTTAATAGCATTTGCTAAATCACCTTGCTTATTATACTCTTCTGATAATAATAATAAGGTCTTAGCATATTCTTCCCTATTTCTAACTTGTTCAAACTTACTCTTTGCTAAAAATGAATAATTCATAGCTCTAGAAATATCTTCTATATTGAAATAAGCTTGTGCCAGATAATAATATATTTCACCTAGTAAAAAGTCATCTCCAATATTGTTATCTAAGTAGACCTTTTCAGCTTGTCTTAAATAACTGCTAGCTGAATGAAAAGCTTTTTGTTTTAAAGTTATTTCTCCTAAGTTTAAAAATGTGTTTATTATTTCTTCATAATTATTATTTTTAATAAAGATAACATTTGATGATAAGAAAAATTGTTGTGCTAAAGTATATTCACCTTTAGATTTACATATTTGAGCTCTTAAATATATAATTTTTGCCTTTCTATACTCTAAATTATATTTTTCAACATAATATAAAGCGTTTTCTATATATTTTTCTCCAGTAATGTAATCTCCAGATAAAATATATGATTCAGCAATTTGCTCATAGTAAACACTTATCTTTTCAGCTTGTGTCTCTTCCGATTCCATTAAGTACTCAACTGAAGTTTGTAAAGCTCCTGCTAAATATTCAAGTAGATCCATAGAAGGATTAGATCGTCCTGATTCCACCAAGCTGATTTGTCCTGGAGTAATTCTATCTCCAGCTAAATCCTTTAGAGTCATATCTAACTCTTTACGTCTTCTTTTTATTTTTTCTCCTAATGCAAGAATCTCCATCATTACTCTTCCTTTTCATACCAATATATTAATATTATTAACTTTTCCTATTATTTTAAATTATATCATAATTTAACCAATTTTAATAGTAATTCTCCATATAATAAACCTATTAATTTGCTTTTTTCGTCAAATTATAATATAAATAATAATATTTTCTTATTTTTTCCTTTTAAATATTATATCATTAAACTAAATAAAAGCACTAATAATTTGAAATTTTTTTCCATAAAGTTAATTTAATTATAAAAAAATGAGATAAGAATATAATGCTAGTATGCTTTTTATTCTTTAAGTCATACTAACACTATATTTTTATCTCTTATATCCAAAGGAAATACTTCCTTACATATTCAGAATTATTCAGTTTTAATTTATATGATGATATTTCTTATCTCATATATCCAATCATCATATCACAAGCATCTTCAGCCATATTCATAGCTCTTCTGCCTACTCTTTTTAAGTTTCTTTGAGTTTTTCTATCTAATTGTGGTAACATAACAGCAGTTACTGCAACTCCTAATACAGCTCCTGCTACCATTCCTTTAATAATCCTTAACATAACATCACCTCATAAACATTATTTTAACTTTATTATTTGTATTTTTTAATCTTATATTCATGAAATGATTTTTATAATTATTTTTTAATTTCTTTATTTAAAAGATATTCTGCATAGCTTAAAATATCCTTTTGCTTTTCTTTTGGTAGTTTTCTTAGGACTTCTCTTAGGCTGCATATTATTTCTTCTGTTTCTTCATTATTATCTAAAGCTATCTCTTCTTTATCTAAAGTTTCTATAATAATGGAATTATCCTTAGGAATAATATTAACTTCTCTATCTTTAGCTATATTTTTAAGGTTTTCTTTAACTAAAGCATTAGAAACATATACTTTATTACTTCCAAGATATTTATAAAACTCATTACTAGATTCAATATTTAAAGCTTCCTTACATTTTTCATCTGCAATTTCATTATATAAATCTCCAGTATGACTATCTACCTTAACGAAAATCACTTCAATTCCACTATCAATTAAGCTTTTCATCTTATTATGATAGGCTACTGATGATTGATCTTTTCTTTCCCAAAAGCCAGTAGCATGATGAGCTATTCCCGCATAGTCATGAAAAATAACTACTCTATTTTCCTTTTTCTTCAAAGCATATTCTACACCTTTAACTGTAGCCTCTAACTCTCCAGCAATTTGTCTTATTGCTTTGTTAGAATTATCTTCACTTCTGCCATTTTCTACATACTCTATTACATTATCTTTCACAGCTACTAAAGCATAAGCATATCTTTCCGTTGATATATTATAACTTCCATCTACATATATATGTAAGCAATCCATGGGATAACTATCTACACCTTTTTTTAACATGCCATCCCCTTTGGATAAAAATGCCTTAGCTTCATTAATATCTTCAAAGCTTTTATATTTAGCACCTTTAACACCTTTTATATACATTTGACATTCTGCCCATGTATCTACTATTAAATTTTCAACTTTTTCATTTGTATTAAAATTAAAGCCTTCCTTAATTGCATAAACTTTTTTTGCCATTTATAATACTCCTTGTCTTCTTTTATAATGACACAATTTCCTCAATAAAGTTGTAAATCTTCTCTACATTTCTAGCACCTGTGAAGTTTACCACATATTCAATAGAGTTTCTTAATACAAAAACAATATCATTTTTACCTTCCCAATTTTCTAAAACTACTTGAACTGGTACATCAGATATAACTCTTTCTAGTGCAAAAAATGCAACTGCTATTTCATCTACCTTTCCTATAAAAGGTATTTTATCTGGTATTATATCCCTTGGGAATGCAGTATATGCTATAGCAGCTGAAATAATAATTTTTGTTTTTGTAGAAACCCTTTTATCTTTTAATAATCTATATAATAAAGCTGCCATATCTGGAACTATAAATAAATAATCACTATAAGTTTTTATTTTTTTAGGAAGTTTTTCTACTGCAAAATTTCTTCCTCTACTATAATGATCCTTTACTTTCACTATATTTTCTTCAATTAATTCAAAATCTTCTTTTGATTCAGATTGTTTTTTTTTATCTTCTTCACCTAATGGATTTTCTTTTATTAGTGTACCCTTTATTGAAAGATTTATATTAGATACATCAATATTTATAAGGTCTTGAGTAAAGTATATATCTGATATATCTAAATCAATATATGGAACATCCTTTAATAAATATTTAATATTTATTACTACTTTTCCATCCTTATAGCTTATCCCTTTTTCTTCAAGAGATTTTAATGCAAACTTTAATGCAGCCTTTCTTGCTATTGAGAATATCTTTAATTTAGCTACCTTAACGAAGGAAACTTCTCCATGTACTATTCCATCTTCTACTCTACTAAGCTTAACACCAACTGCAAAGTTAATAGTTATACCCTTAGTAAAACTTCCATATAGTCTTATTTCATCCTCTATTTCAATTTTTTGTAGATTTAAACCCTCTACATTTACAAATTCATTTGCCATACTTAATAAATCTAAACCTGATAAGGCTACTTTAACACTTGAAATATTCATTCATATCTACCTCCCATTAATAAATTAATTATGCATTGATATAAAACTTTAAATTAGATCCTATTATATAAAGAAACTTGTCCTTTATATATACATCTTCTATAATTGCTTCATACTTATCTAAGTCAATCACAATATCTTTTCCTTTTATACTAAGTTGTTCTTCGCCAATGATTTTAACTACTGATTTTAAAACTATATTGCTGATTCCCTTTAACATACCTAATTTATCTATATTTATGTCTTTAGTACCAATAACTATTTTGTTATCGTAAAAACTTTTTATATAGAGGTTGCCACTAAATTTACTATTTATTTTACTAAATATATTTCCTGAAAAACTTATGCCCTCATTTATTTCTATATGGGTTATCTCTATCCCCTTATCTTTGCTTTTTGAATTAACTAACTTAGTAATATCCATTGATGATAACACAGTTGAATAAAGCAATTTTATTATCTCTCCTTATATATTACTTATTAAAATCATTAGTCTAATCAGTCAGCTATTTTATTAAAGTATACACTATTTACATAAAATTTAAAAGATATCTTTTATTTTAGCATATATTCCAACACTTACATAGGAATAATCTAGGTTATTAAGTGGACTAATTTTTTTAAAATGCTAAAATATTTTTGATAATTAATCTTCTTTATAGGAGGTAATCATGAATAAACTAAAGAAAAATTTAATTTTTATTCCAATAGCAACAGCTATTCTTTCAACATTAGTTTTAATGTATTTAAGTTTTGGGAAAACTGCAAACTACAATAAACAATATTCAATGTTTTTACAAGATATAACTGATAATAATATATCTAAGGTAATAATTAATAATAGCTCAAAGCTTACTGTATTTTTAAAGGATGGTAGTAAATATTCTACTGAAAATCCTAATAGTCCTACATTAAAGGAAGAGTTATTAAAAAATAATATAGATATTTCAGACGAAAATATAAATAGTCCTTCTAAAACTATTACTTCTATGGTTCTTTTAGCTTCAATAATTTCTATTGTTTTTATATCTATGGGAAAAAGAAGTGGCTCTAAAATCACTAATCTAGATATAAAGGATTTTTCTGAAGATAAAAATATATTAAATTTTAATTCAGTTGCTGGAAATGAAGAAGCTAAGGAAAGTCTTATGGACATAGTTGACTTTTTAAAAAATCCTGAAAAGTATAAGGAATATGGAGCTAGAATGCCAAAGGGAGTTATACTTTATGGTTCTCCTGGTACTGGTAAAACTCTTCTTGCAAAAGCAGTTGCAGGTGAAGCTAAAGTTCCATTTTATGCTTTAAGTGGTTCTGATTTTGTACAAGTATATGTAGGGGTTGGAGCTGCTAGAATAAGAAATCTATTTAAGAAGGCAAAGGCCCAAGGTAAAGCTGTTATTTTTATTGATGAAATAGATGCAATAGGTAAAAAAAGAGGTGGTTCTAATTCCACTAGTGGAAATGATGAAAGAGATCAAACTTTAAATGCTCTATTAACTGAAATGTCAGGCTTCGGTGAACAAGAAGGTATAGTAGTTATTGCTGCTACTAATAGATTAGATACCCTTGATTCAGCTCTTCTTAGACCTGGTAGATTTGATAGACATATAGAGGTTTCATTACCTGATTTATCTGCAAGAGAAAAAATTATATCTCTTCATTTAGAAAATAAACCTCATAATGATATAAATATAAAAAATATAGCTAAAAAAACCGCTTATTTCTCAGGTGCTAAATTAGAAAGCTTAATTAATGAAGCTGCAATTATAGCAGCTAAAGAAAATTCTCCTTCCTTAACAGAGGAGCATATAAATAAAGCTTATTCAATTGTACTTGCAGGGTATGAAAAGAAGGAAAGAGGGCATTACCTAGAAGAAGATAGACTTTTAACTTCATATCACGAAGCTGGACATGCTCTTATTTCACTTATAAAAACACCTGAGGATAAGGTATCAAAAATTACTATTATTCCTACTACTAATGGTGCTGGTGGATATACTCTAACAATACCAAAGGATAACTCTTATCAAAGATTAGATTATTTAAAAAATAGAATTATGGTTCTACTTGGAGGTAGAGCTGCAGAAGAAATTATTTTCGGAAAAGAAAAAATTTCAACTGGTGCTGAAGGAGACTTAAGCCAAACAACAGAAATGGCTATGGCTATGATTTCAGAATATGGAATGGGAAATACCTTAGGACTATTGAAGTTATCAAAACTAGGTAATCTTTCAACTTCTTATGGAAACCCTATTGTAGAAGAATGTAGAGAATTAGTTAATTTTTTATACGAAGAAACAATAACTACTCTAAAAGAAAATAAAGGTACTTTAGATAAATTAGCTATGGAGCTCTTAGCTAAAGAAACACTGGAAGAAGAGAGAATTTACGAAATTTTAAGTAATAACTAAGAGAGAAGAGGTAAGAGTTACAATGAAAGAATGAATCTTCACTTTTGCTATCGCAAAAGTGAAATAAAAAAATGAAATTAGTTTATTTTTAAATACAACTCCGTAAATACCATAAGCAATTGGTGAAATTTTTAGTAATACTTTTCTTTTTTTAGACTAATTTCTATATTGGACAGTTAAAAGTGGATAATTTATTATCCACTTTTAATTCGCAATAGTTTAAATTTAAAAATTAAATCCAACTCAATTTTCTAAACAATGTTCATCATATTCTCATTTACACATAGGATTTATATTATAGTTCATTAGAGTTATTTTTTAAATCTGATGGTACTGATATAACTATACTTGTTCCAATATTAAGTTTGCTTTTTATTTCTATACCATAATTTTCTCCAAAACTAAGCTTTATCCTTTGGTTAACATTTTTTATTCCTATATGATTCTCTTCCTTTATATATTCTGTCTGAAGCTCATTATTAATATATCTACACTTCTCTTCATCCATACCTATACCATCATCACTAATTTCTATAAAGACTTTATCTTTTAAAAGGAAAGATTTTATAGTTAAAATACATTTTTTATTGGTTGGCTTTATTCCGTGATAAATTGCATTTTCTACAATAGGTTGAAGAGTTATCTTTGGCAACATTGTTTCTAATGTTTCATCATCAATATTATAAATAACTTCAAATCTATCCTCATATCTTATTTTTTGTATTTCTAAATATATTTTTATATGTTCAATTTCATTTTCTAAAGTATTCATATACTCTTTTGTATTAAGACCAATCCTTAAAAGCTTTGAAAGATTTGAAATCATATGACTTCCTTCATTTTCTCCATTTGTGAACTCCATAACCTTCCACCTTATATTCTCTAAAGTATTAAACAGAAAGTGAGAATTTATTTGTGATTGAAGTGCTATAGATCTCGCTTTCTTTAAAAGTCGCATTCTATTATTAAGTTCTTCTTTAAGATATTTAACATCACTCATGGAGCTTTCTAAACCTCTTGATATTATTTTCAGTTCATTTATCTTTGATTTACTGTAAATTGGACTACTATCATTATTTTTCTTCTCTAATATACCAAGTATCTCTTCTATTGGAGTGAAAAGCTTGACAGCTATAAGAAATGAAATAATAAGCACTATACTTATGCTAAAAATTAAAAATCCAATCATTATATCTCTTATTCTATTTACCCTTAATTTATTGTCCTTACCGCTTACTAGAGATATAAAATTCCAATCATTATAATCAGATTGAATATTATTTATAAAGTATTCTCTTCCTTCTATTGTTATAGTACTACCTTCACCTAAATCTAATCTTTTCATTCCTTCTAATAATTCTACACTGCTAATATTTTTATTTAATAGATTTTTATCTTTGTTAAATACTATTGAATCATTATTTAGTATATAGAAATCCTCGATAATAACATCCTTATTTTCATTTATAAGCTTATTAATACTATCAATGTCTATACTAACAACTACTACCCCACTTTTCTCACTAGAATATATAGGTATGGATCTAAAAAATGATATTGTATTTTTTTCTGGAATAACAGATGTCCAATAACTTTTAGATATATTATTATTAAATTCCTCTTCAATAGTATCACTGTACTTCCAATCTATATAGGATATATTACTTGTAACAACCTTATAACCACTTTTTTCAGAGTAAATACAAATAGAGTCTATGAAATCCCCATAATATACATAAGTATTTATTACCTTTTCAACACTATTTATACTCTTAATCATATCTGAATCTTTTTCATTATAATTCTGCCTATTAAATCTCAATATATTTTCTACTTCTAAGTCTGTAGCAAGACTTAAAAGAGCTGTTTCAACCTGTCTGCTTATCATATCAATGCTATCTTTTGTTCTAGACAAAGCTGCCTGGTTAGCACTCATTATCTGCTCATTATATATATTGTTTAAATAGTTAAAAGCAATAAATATGGCTAAAAATAGTGGAAGAGTTATAAAAAGATTAATAGTTATAAAATACTTTACTAAAATACTGTTAAATCTGTATTCCTTTATATATTTATATATATTTAAACTTTTAATTTTTCTCATAATAACTCCTATTTATCTTCTCTTGCCTTATTAGATTTATTGCTTATAAACATCCCCCTATATTTATTAGGAGTATATCCTGTATAATTTTTAAATATCTTATAAAAGTATTTTAGATTTTTATATCCCACAAGCTCTGATATTTCATATACCTTCAAATTTCTATTATTTAATAGTTCTTTCGCTCTTTCCATTCTTTTTTGGGTAACATAATCACTAAAGTTAATCCCCATTTCTTTCTTATAAATCTTACTTAAATAAACAGGGCTCAAGAATACAGTTTCAGCTACTTTTTCTAAAGTTAAGTCATACATATAGTTTTCTTCAATATATTTATTTGCTTTTTTTATAGCTAATCTTGAATTGTTATTATTATTTTCTTCAATACCATTAATTGCTGAATTTATATATTCTTCACAAACTTGAAGTGCATTATTATAATTTTCTGCATCATTAATTTTTCTTATGATAGCCTTTAAATCTTCTTTAATAGTCAATCCTAAATAGTGACTATTTATTCTATTTAGTAGAAGTAATAATGTGTTCTCTAAAAATTTTAGTCCAGAATTAAATGGCATATTGATTGCCTTAGTAGAAATATCATTGAAAATACTGTATATAGAAGGCTTGTCAAAGTTTAAAAAGGACTCTATCAAATTGGATTGTAGGTCTATAAGAACACTAAAGTCCTGCTGAGCTTCTATTGCCCTTTTCTTTTCCTGTTTCATTTTTTCATTAATTATTTTCAAACTATCAAGGTCGTTTTTTATCTTTATAAATTTATCTTTAATTTCATCAATCTCTATAGGTTTTACTATATAAGAAATAACATTATACTCTAAAGCTTTTTTAGCATATTCAAACTCCTGATATCCGCTCATTAAAACAACTTTTATATTTAGAGAATTTTCGTATACATATTTAGCTACTTCAAGCCCAGATTTCTTATTCATCCTAATATCACAAAGCACTACATCTACAGACATAGAATTCATGTAATCAATTACATCTTCTCCATCTTCAAATTTCATTACAACCTTAAATCCCATATCTGCCCAATCAATAAATCTACTTAATCCTTCTCTTATGTTCTTTTCGTCATCTGCAATAACTAGATTATACACTTATATCACCACCAGCTCATAAGTCTCATTTTTTTTATACTTACTTATATTATTCTTCACAATATAAAATAATCCTTTATATCTCACATTTTAAATATCCTTAAATCATTAAAGGAGCTGTGCACAATGTAGAATGAATAATGTAAAATTAAGGAGCTGTCGCGACAGCTCCTTTATTAATATACTCTTATTTCATAAATACAAATTCTTTTTGAACCCCATGTATTTAAAGGTTTAATTCTTATTCTATTACATCTAATTTCATCAACTTTAGTACAACTTAGTCGTCTATGATTATCTCTAATCTCTCTTTTTTCTACTAATTCTATTCCATGATAAAATTCAATATCATAATCTCTTACTATTTCCTCTGGAGTCCCTTGATGCTGACGATTTCTAACACTATGAGTTAGAGAAATCATTATTTCTCTTGAAAGATTAGAATCAAATTTCAATAATATTTCCTTAGGTGAAATAATATTATTAAAAGAAAGCTCAATCCATGGATACTTATCCTCCTCTTGTGGAATCCATGCATTAATTTTATCTTTAATAGTTCTTGAATATCCATTAATAATATTTTCAGGTTGACAGTTTTCTAAGAAACTTGATGCACTTATCTTTGAGTTTAGTGCTAAATCACCTATATCTTCATTTTTAAACCCTGGTATATAGCAGTCTGCTTTCATAAGCTTTTGCTGAAGCTCATGTATATGCTCATTAATCTCCCTTGGAAAAACTTTTTTGTTTGTACACATAGCTGCCGCTGTACCAGCTGCTTGTCCTATAACTGCACAAGTTGCCATAACTCTTGTAGATCCAAAGGCCATATGTGAAGCACTTATATCTCTTCCTGCCACCATTAAATTCTTTATGTTTTTTGAATATATACTTCTATAAGGTATTGTATATAAATCTTCCATCATAATAAAGTCATTTGGCTCTCTTCTAGTTCTGATTCCACCTACGGTATGCATGTCCATAGGCCAACCACCATATGCTATTGCATCATCAAATATCTTACCCTCAAATAAATCTTGCTCTTTTAATATATAGTCTCCTACTATTCTTCTACTTTCTCGTTTCCCTGGCAAAAATCCTATCCAATCTAATGCAAAATTATCTGCATAGTGATTTCCTGAATTTTTGATATGATCCCATACACCATATACAGCCTTTAGAAGTTCATCTCTTATAACTTCTCCATCCTGAATAACATCAAGATCATCTCCGCCAATTTCAATCCACCAGTATCCACTGTTAATTTCATGATGTTGCCTATAAGCTAAATCTTCCTCTTGATAAGTATTTGCCCAGCTTGGTTTTATAAACTCAACTTTTTTCCTCATATCTACTGCCGAAAATAATAGAGTGTTCCCCATAGTATGATTATCTGATTTTTCAGGAGCAAACTTTTCTCCAAACTTATCTTTTCCTTCTCTTCCACTCATATATTCCGCCCCAGATAAATAAGCTATAGTACCATCTCCTGTAGCATCTATAAATATTTCTCCATTTAACTCAAATATCTTTTCTGTAGTTAATTGTTCTGCCATAACTCTTATAATCTTATCTTCATCTTTAATTAGGTCTGTAACATGGGTATTTAAATATAAATCAAGATTTTCTTGAAATCTTGTTTTCTCCCATAAGATAGTATCCAATATAGAGAAAGAATTACTTTTATTAGCCATTTTATTGTCTAATAAAATTTCTTCTATTATTCCAGTTTCTCTAGCATTTTTTCTGAAACCATGATAATCAGCTCCACATATATGCATTCTTATTTCAGAACTAGCATTACCTCCTAATACTGGTCTATTATTTATAAGAGCAGTCTTTTCTCCTTGTCTAGCACTAGCTATAGCGGCACATACTCCTGCCATTCCTCCACCTATAACTATCACTTTATAATCTTTAATTTCTATTTTTTTATTCATTCTTATACCTCACAAATTTAACCTTTTACTGAACCAGAAGTAATACCTTGAATAAAGTACCTCTGTAAAAATATAAATATTAAAGCAACTGGTATAGATACAAATATGGATGCTGCCATCATATTAGACCAATTATTTTGAAATTCCCCCATATATGTTAGTGATAATCCAGGAGCTAAAGTTCTTTTTGTTGCTGAAGTAACAAGAGTTAAAGAGTATAAAAGATCATTCCAGCTCCAAACAAATCCATATATTGCTGTAGAAATTACTCCAGGTACTACTAACGGAAATATTATTTTGTGCATTATAGTCATCCTCGATGCACCATCTATGTTTCCAGATTCTATTAAAGAATCTGGTATCTCGTCAAAATAAGATTTAAGTGTGAGAGTACCCATTGGCAAAGTGAATGTAACAAATGATAATATTAGGGATATATAATTATCTAATAAATTTAAATTACGCATTACTGTATATATTGTAAGAAGCAATACTGCAAAAGGAAACATTTGTGCAGTCATTACCAGCATGATAAGAGATTTTTTTCCCTTATAATTAAATTTCGAAAAGCTATATCCTGCATAAGTACATAGAACTGTAGTTATGAAAGAACTTAGGAATGATACAAACAAACTGTTTCTAAGATATATAAGTATTCTCTCATCTGTTATTACCTGTTTAAAATTATCGAAGGTTATACTTTTAGGAAAGAGACTTGGATTAACACTGAAAGCCTCATTTGCTGGCTTTAATGCAGTTATTATTATCCAATACAATGGTAACAGTACAAATAATCCAACAATAATTAAGGAAATTATAAAGAAAACTTTGAAGCCTTTACCTTTACTATCAAACAACTTATTTTCTGACATAGTATTTCTCCTCCCTTACTTCTCTCTCTGCATTTTTAGATATAAAAACATAAACACAGATAATATAGCAACCCATATTGCTCCTATGGCTGATGCTCTGCCTAAATCCCAATTTTGGAATGCTGTTTTGTACACTTCAACTGATAGTGTAGTAGTTGATATTCCTGGGCCTCCAGAAGTCATAACCCATATAATATCAAAATGTTGCAATCCTGATATAATACCTAAAAGCAAAATAAAGAATATAATATTTTTCATAGATGGAAGAACTATTTTTGTAAAAACTTTAAAGTTATTAGCTCCATCTATTCTTGCTGCTTCAACAATATCATAGGATATACCTTTTAATCCTCCTATAAGAAGTGCCATAAACCAAGGCATATACTGCCATGTTCTTGCAATTATAACTGCCAACATTGAGAATTTAGGATCTGCTAGCCATATAATATTCTCCTTAATAAGTCCTAAACTTCTTAATATATAGTTTAAAACTCCAAATTGGCCATGAAATATCCACATCCATAAAAATCCTATAGCAGTTCCAGGTATTATCCAGTTAACAAGAGTAATACCTCTAAGAAATTCTGAACCTTTAAATCCTTGATTTAATACTATTGCCCATATAAATCCTAAAATAAAGGATAAAAGGGTTGTTCCAATAACAAATATAAATGTATTTGCTAGTATTTTAGTGAAATTAGGATCAGAAATAATATTCTTAAAATTATTTAAACCTATAAAACTCTTTTCATTAGTCAACATTCCAGCCTTGAAAAAGCTATGAGAAACTGATGATAAAAAAGGATATAATACTATTAGAGAAAATACTATCAGGGCTGGAAGTACTAACAGAAAGCCAAATTGGCCATCTGTTAGTTTATTCTTTTTTATAGTTTCATCAGATTTACTCTTTAAAAACAAATTTGATTGCATTTATCGTCCTCCTTAGTCCATGCTTTGCTCAAATCTACTTTGTGCATCCTCCAATGCTTTCTTAGGAGTTTTAGTTCCAAGTAAAGTATTTTGAATTTCTTCTGTAATAATAGTTGCTAACTGACTATCGTTTTCATATTTTTGTGTTTCAGCTTTTTTACCTGTTTCAGTTATTGTAAGCCATTCACTTGCCCACTTATCATTCTTAACCTTATCACTATTAATAGCTGAATTTATTACTGGAACTGATCCTGATGCTTCAAAATATTTTAGAGAAGTTTCTTCACTTATCAAATATTTTATAAATTCTCCTACCTTCTCTGTATCCTTAGCACTCTTAAATATAACTAACTGATGTCCCCAAAGTGTAGATTGAGGCTTATCACCTTTATTTAATACTGGTCTAGCCATTGGTTGTATTGTTTCATCAAGCTTATCTTCAGTCACTCCATTACTCTTAGCTATTCCTCTTGCAAGTATTGCATCATCATAAAATGCAACTTTATTTTGTGCAAATAATTGTCTTGCATCAAATCTTGTTAAATCCATAGCTATATATCCATTATCCTTTAAGCCCTTATACCAAGTTAGAGCTTTTTCATTGGCCTCGCTATTTATAACAACTTTTCCATTATCATCTATATACTGACCTCCAAAAGTCCAAAACCAAGCATTTACATCCTTTGCAATACTTCCTGCTTCTTTTGTTGCTGCTGCATAAGGAATAATATCTTTATCATATTCTTTAATCTTTTTAAGAGCTTCCTCAAACTCTTCTACTGTCTCAGGAACTTTATCAATCCCTGCATTTTTTAATATAGTAGGATTATATACCATACCTATAGATGCTTGTGTCCACGGAACTGCAAGTTGTTTTCCATCAATATTTCCTGAATTTAAAGATGATTCTGGTATGTTTTCCTTCATCCAGTCTTCTCCTAATACTTCATTTAAATCAACAAGCACGTCCATCTTTGCTAAAGTAGCAAGCCAAGCCATATCTACTTGTGCAACATCAAGATCTTGATTACCTTGAGTTCTTATAATTAATTGTTGCAAAGTATTAGCCCATGGCCATCCAACCCATGAAATCTCAGCATTATCAGTAGAAGTATTATAGGTATCAATAATACCTTTTATTGTTTCTTTATTAGCCTCTTCTTCTCCACTCCAACCTGCCCATACTAAGTTTGTCTTTTCCTCTGGCTGGTTGATTGTCTCATTTGTTTTACTAGAACATCCAATTCCAGTAATTAAGCTTAGTACTAAAAGACTTGAAACTAAAACTTTAATTTTTTTCATTTTACCCCTCCATCAAATTTTATATATCTATATGCCTTCTTTACTTGCCTAATCCCATTGTAAATGTTTTCTTAAAGATATTAAATAGTACTATCTTTCAAATTTAGTACTATTTTTTTATCATAAAATTGAGATAATACATTTTCTAATAATAAAAGTATAATATTTTATCCATAAAGTCATAATTTCTAATCCTTAAAATAATTTAAAACCTCTAACTATTTATAAGGTATATGTATAAAATCAACTAAATAAAAAACAAGTAAGTGGAACTTTTTTATTAGTAAGTGGAATTTTAATTTCCCTTTTCCCATACTCTACAAATCCACGTTTCAAATAAAATTGTATTCATAATATCTCCAAAGAAATTACATATTTTCATCAATTTTAGTAAGTATTTTTATTAATGTATCTTGTTCTTCTTTTGAAAGAAAATTTACTCTATGGAATTAAATAGTAACATTCTTACAAAATATGCTATAATTAACTTATAATTACATTGTTATAAGTGGATTATTTATTAAATTACTCAATTAATTAGAATTTGTAGGAGGATTAGAAATGGAAATTTACGAAAAGGCTTTATATACTATGAATGAATTATTTGCAAAGGATTGTCAATTTGCAATGGCTACTGTGAAGGATAATAAACCATCAGTTAGAGTTATTGATACTTTTTTTGAAGATAATTCATTTTATGTAGTTACCTACTCAAAATCACAAAAGGTTCGCGAATTAGAGGAGAACAGTCAAGTTTCACTATGCAATGAATTTTATCGATTTAGTGGAAATGCTTATAATATTGGTCATCCATTATTAGTAGAAAATAGGGAGTTAAGAGAAAAATTAATTAAAGTATTTGAGCCTTGGTACTTTGCACATAATAATGAAAATGATGAAAATATGTGTTACGTAAAAATTGAACTGGAAGAGGGATTTTTCTATAAAGATGGAATAGGCTATAAAGTAAACTTTCAACTAAAAGAAGTTGAAGAATTTCCATTTGATTTAAATACTGAACCAGTATCATAATTACTAACTTCCAATCCTAGAGCTTACGATGGAAGAAGCACTATATTTTTTACAACTCATACCAATGAGTTGTTTCCTTCAGTTTTAAAGAGGAGCTATATCCTATTGTGGTGACTTGGAGCTGGCGACGGAACAAGCAATACAATATAGCTCCTGGATTTTAATAGTCTAATTGTTTTAATTTTATAGTTACATTTTCTTCTGATGCACTTTCTAATTTATAAGATATTATTTTTCTTTCAATTTCTTTAGTAACCTTGTCTGAATTACTGAAAAGATCTCTTGTTGCGTTTATAGCATAAGCAAGGACTGTAGCTACTCCACCACTACCTAACTCAAAACCCATACTTTCTGTTTCTGATAATTGACTTTTCATCAATTTATATATTTCCTTGCAATAAGCACCCTTAATAATTATTTTATCGTATTTAAATTGTAAAGCTGTTAATAGTTCTTCTGGATTATAAGCTTCAAAAGCTGGATTTTCTTTTTCTAAAGTTAAAAGTTCATCTAATACAGTTCCTGGAGTTTTTCCTAAAGCTTCTGCTAATGCTAGTATTACTTTATTAGAATAATTCTCTACACTCTTTTTTGTATGAGTTGCTAATAACTGCTGACTTACCCCTGTTTTTTTATAAATCTCATATCTCTTACTATTATTTCTTTGCAAATATAAATCTAAGAAATTCATAATTATACCCCCTAAGTTTTTATTAATAATATTTATTTTATTACTAAAATATTTTTTACTACTAATTTAATTATATTCTCTTATATATAATTTGTCCATATATTTGCAGGAATTTTCAAAATATTTTCTTAAGCATATAAACAAAAATAGAGCTGTCTCAACAGCTCTAAATTAAAAATATAATTTCATCATAGTTACTCTATGAAATATCTTTTATCTAAAATTTTTATTTTTTATTGTTAAATTTATTTCTCTAGTATCTTTAATTTCTTCAATTACATCTTCATCACCTTTGAAATATCTTATTCCTTTGGGAGATATTTTTACAGTTAATTCCTTCCTATTATCTAACCCTTTTTCAAAGTTTAATCTTCGTAATGAATACCCATAGCATACACCATCTTCTACCCCACCGGTGTCTATCCCTGTATTGCCATCAACTATAAAGTCCTCTCCACTTATGTCTATATCCAAAGAATACATTTCTGTATTATCCATATCTATTTTATTATTATTTATAATTTTATATACTAACAATACTTGATCTCCACGATAATCTACAGCTTCAATATTAAGAGTATGATTTTCGGTATGAAAATCCTCTTTAACTACTAATCCATTTTCTGTGTATTTAATTCCTAATCCCCATTTATTATTTAATACTTTAATTACTGGTCCAAATATAGGTAATTCTTCTGCTAAAGAAGGCTTAATAAAATTAGTACCTATTAATAATGCAATGATTAGTCCAGCAACTTTTAATACATTCTTTTTAATTGTCTTCTTTTTCTTTGATTCTATCTCTTCGTATACTTTATCAAGCTTCCTTCTTAAAGAAGTTGGAATTTCTATATCATTATCTTTATAAAGATTATTTAAACTCTTATCTAAATCTATCATTACATTATCTCCTTTCCATTTATAATTTTTGAAAGTTTATCTTTTGCTCTAGATAATCGTGATTTAACAGTTCCTTTTGCTACTCTGTATACCCCTTTAATATTTTCTTCAATTAATTCAGTAAATGCTTTTCCATCTCCCTTCTTAGCCTTAGAAATTAAATTTCCTTTATTTCCCCGAAACATCTAATTACCCCCTTCTTTATTCTTATCTATTAGATACTTTATACCTCAAAAAAGTTCATAAAATATAGTTTTTTTAAAAATTAAAAGAAAAAGGATTCTCATTTGAATCCTCTTTATATACTTTAAAATATATTTCATATTTATTAAATTTATATAAGTATTTCTTTTGACTTATTTAAAGCTACTTCTATGACTTTATCCATATCATAGTATTTATATTCTCCTAGACGCCCGCCAAAAATCACATTATTTTCAGAATCTGCAAGCTCACTATACTTATTATATAATTCATTATTTTTATCATCATTTATAGGATAATATGGTTCATCACCAATACTCCACTCTTTACTATATTCTCTGCTTATAATTGTTTTAGGCTGATTTCCAAATTCAAAATGCTTATGCTCTATTATACGTGTATATGGAGTTTCTCTATCAGTATAATTTACAACTGCATTCCCTTGAAAGTTTTCAATATCTAAAGTTTCATTTTCAAAGGCTATACTTCTATATTGAAGAACTCCTAATTTATAATTAAAATATGCATCTATAGGTCCTGTATAAACTACTTTTTCTGCAATACTATTCCACTTATCTTTTTCCTTAAGATAATCTGTATTTAATTTCACTTCAATTCCATCTATCATTTTTTTAACCATATTACTATACCCACCTATAGCTATACCTTGATACATATCATTAAAGTAATTATTATCATAAGTAAATCTTACTGGTAACCTTCTTATTATAAATGAAGGAAGTTCTCTACAAGGTCTTCCCCATTGTTTTTCAGTATATCCCTTAATTAATTTTTCATATATATCTCTTCCAACTAAATTAATTGCTTGCTCTTCTAAATTTCTTGGATTTTCAACATAGTTATCACTGCATTGTTTTCTAATTTCTTCTTTAGCTTCCTCTGGTGTTTTAACACCCCACATTTTATTAAAGGTATTCATATTAAAAGGAAGATTATAAATTTCACCACAATAATTAGCTATAGGGCTATTGGTATATCTATTAAAATCGGCAAAATTATTTACATAATCCCATACTTCTTTATTATTTGTATGAAAAATATGTGCACCGTATTTATGAACATTAATATCTTCAATTTTATCTGTATAAATATTCCCTGCTATATGATTACGTTTTTCTAATATTAAACATTTCTTTCCTCGTTTTTTTGCTTCATGTGCAAATACAGCTCCATAAAGTCCAGCTCCAACAATTAAAAAATCATATTTTTCACTCATAGTTTACCTTCCTACTATATCAATTAAATCCTACAACTAGCTGAGATATTTTATATATTCCTATGCAAATTTTATGCCCTATTAAACCTGGTAAATTAATAAGTTGTCCCATTAATTTATATCTAAGAGTACGATATAAATTTACATCTTTATCTTTAATATATTTCCATAATTCCTTCTTCTTCTTTAAATTTTCTTCTGTGCCTGAACGTATAAGCAATACCCCTGATATAGCAGTAATAATTTCTAAATAATTAATCATATATTTATAAAGTTTCTTATTGGTTATATCTTCTAAATCAATATTTTCTATCATTAATTTATTAACCTTTATTTGTTGATCTATCCTTTTTATCATTACCTTCTCATTTACTGACTGATCTTCTCTTCCAATAAGATACCTATAAAATTCAACATTTATATAAAACATTTTCTTTACATTCTTAAGAGGTAAATATACAAATAAATTATCAACATAAAAAGTATGCTTTGGAAGAACTAGTCTACATTCTTTTAAAACCTCAGTTCTGTATATAACTGAATGCATTAAAATATACTGTCCTTTACGAAAAGTTCCAATATCATCCCAGGTAAATATTTTTTCCTCTGGAAGAACATTATCATATTTCATAACCTTCTTAAACTTAGCATTTTCTTTTTCATATACAAAATTACTGATTATCATATCAACATATTCTCTATTATTATAGAAATCTTTTATAGCATCTAATATCTTAAAGTAGGCTCTAGTATCTACCCAATCATCACTATCAACAACTTTCAGATATAACCCTGTTGCGTTTTTCACTCCAGTATTTATAGCCTCACCATGTCCACCATTTTCTTGATGAATTGCTTTAATAATTGATGGATATTTATTAGCATAAGACTCTGCGATTTCAGCTGTTTTGTCCTTTGAGCCATCATTTATTATAAGTATTTCTACATCATCTCCACCTGGTAAAAGAGACTCTATACAATATTTCATATAGTTTTCTGAATTATAACAAGGAATTATTATTGATAATAACTTCATAATTACACGACCTTTACTTATTCTTTATAATTTTAAATTACATTTTAATAATATGTAATTAAACCCATTTTTTTCTAAGTATAATTATATCATTTGCTATTGCCAAATAAAATACTGTTTATTTCATAACCCCCACTAAATTATCTTAATTTTTTCTGATAATTTATATTACAAATCTAATAGTAAAAAAAATCACACTATTAATAAAACATATTAATGGTGTGATTTTTATAATCAATAAATATAATTATAAATTTTTAAGAAGACTTGATAACTTACCGTATAATTCTTCTTTGTCTTCTGATTCAACTTTATAAACCTTATGATTTGGTATTCTAATATACCCCTTACGCCAAACTTCTATTATTCCAGGCTTACCATCAGTATTTTCAAATAAAATAAATTGTGCATCTCCTCCAGTAGCATCACTAAAGTTACAAATCCTTTTATACTTATACTTTTCTAATAAATCAAATACTTTCTCACCATTACCTGAATCTAATTCAATCATATCAAAACTAGTAATATTTCCATATACATTAACTTTTTCATAATTTATGTTTTTACCTATATTTACTGTTTTATATATGTCTACAGGTCTTGAAAAATAAAATGCAAACGAGATGCAAACTATTAATATTACTACCAAATTCATTATATTCTTTTTGTAGTTCTTTATTATATTTTCTTTGTTATTATCATCTTTATGATCAGCTTTTTTTCTTTTTCCTAATAAAATGTAATTATATATTATAAATATAATTGTCATAAAGACTAATCCTATAGAAATCAAGTATAAATAATTGCTTATCATTCTGTTCCTCCTATTTTAAACATATTAATAGCTACTAAGGATATACTCATTCCATTTAACTATTATTTCTTCTTTTGTCGTGTCTATAATCTTTTCTATATCATCAGGATTTTTAATTAAATCAATTATCTTATCATATCCATATTCATTAATAATAAATTCTACAAAGCCCCCTGATAGAAAATATGGTTGTTCTAGTTTTCCATAGTAATTTTTCATTTCATCGATAGATGGAAGTTTATTTATACTCTTTAGCAGAGAAATTAGTAACTTCTACCTTAAAAACAGTTACTGCCTTAGCATGCTTGTCCTCAAAAGTAAAATCCTTTCCTGTTTGATGATTCATAAGTAATGAAAGAGCAATTTTCTTTTCTTCCATATTTTCAACTATTGATGCCACACCATTTCCTATAATACTTTTAAAATAAAATCCATATAAACAAGCAAGCTTAGCCTCAATTAATTTATGTTCGCAATCCATTTCAAAGGCTACCTCTGAATTTTCCTCTATAGCATCTAATTTTCTTCCTTCCTTAGCAGAATGGCAATATAAAGTTAGCTTACTATCTAAATAGGAATATCCAAAATTAAGTGGTACAATATATAAACCTTCCTTATCCTTCATAGCTAACCTAACAACCTTGCAATTATTTATTATTTCCATCTTCTCGTTAATATCTGTTACTTCTCTATCTTTTCTTCTCATGGTTCTCATAGTCATCCACCTTTCAATTCTTTAAAATATTATACTCTTATTTACTCTTTTTAACAATAAAGATAATATTTACTTCCTTAATGCATAAACACTATTTTAAAAATGGATTTATTTTATTTGAATGTTTATAATTTATGACTTTTTTTAAATTAAATATATTATTCTCATCTCTTATAGAATTATAGTTTAAAATTAATGTATGATAAGAATATACATTATCACGCATTTGTATTATTAATTCATCATACTATTAAATTGTAAGAAATAATTTAGAGATTATTAAATAGATTATTGAAAAAGTTATAGGAGAAAATAATGAAGAAAAAATATTGTATAATTTCAAATATAGTTCTTCTTTTATGGTATTTTTTAGCTATGATAGGAATTAAATTTGAAAATAAGTATTTAGTCACAAGCTCATATAAAGAAGATTGGATTTTTATGATTATCCCCTTAATGGCATTTATTATATTCATAATAAAAGAGAGCATAGGACAGTATATTCTTTTATTATGGAATTCACTGTGGATTATCCTTCAATTTTTAAGTCATGAATGGTATACCCTATTTGGAAGTGGATTTATGGGCAGTACTGAAGGGAAAATTGAATATTTTAAGGAGACAATTAAAATTTTCAGCTCAGAGACAGTATATATTCCCGATGCTTATCACATTATTCTACATATATTAATAGCTATTACTTTAGTTATAAATATAATCTATTCTGTCAAGCAAAAATTAAAGAGAAAAAATTCAATTTTATCAAGCAAATTAGATAAGCAATTTTAAACTATTACAAATCAAAAGTGGATAAATTCAATTATCCACTTTTACAGCCTCCATTATCTTACTTATCTCTTAACTATTACTTCTTACTTCTTACTTCTTCCATAGTTCATTCTTTCATTTTTTCATTCTTTCTTGATTATATTTTCTTCTGGATATGGAACCACATAGGCATCTTTAAAGCCCTCATTTTGCAATCTAATTACTTCCTCTTCAGCAGTTTCATAATCTCTATAATATCCTATACAAATTCTCCAGCCCTCTCTTGTAGGAGTCTTTGGCTTTTTCACTGGAATATCAATTAAAACTTTATTAACCATAGTTAAACAAGCTCTTGCTACCATGTATCCATACTTTATGCTACTAAAGTTTTTTTCTATGTCTTCATTTGATAAAAATTCAGCATTAATAATAACTGCAGGCATCTTAGTTTCCCTTAAAATAGTATAGCTACCTTCCTTTATTCCTCTATCCTTAGATTTTAAATTAGCAAGTAATTCATCCTTTAAAAATCTTGCTAATTCTTCTGATTTATGTCCCTTTTCAAATATTACAATTTCGGTTCCAGTAACAGAATTATCTACAAAGGAGTTCATATGGAAGCTAACAAAATAATCTGCCTCCCAATTATTTGCTATTTCTACTCTGTCCATGACATCTAAGTATATATCAGATGCTCTTGTAAGCAATACTATTTCACCGTTTCTTTCTAATAATCTTTTTGCCTCATAAACAGCTTCTAAAACTATATCAGATTCTCTTCTTCCATTTTTGCCCACTGTTCCTGAGTCTTTTCCACCGTGACCTGCATCCAATACCCATTTTGCCAACTCTTTCCCTCCCATTATTTATATAGTAATAATATAAATATTGCATTACTTTATAATTTAGTATATTGGGAATTTCGATAGTTGGTTACAAATTTAATTTTTATCATTACTATTTCAACAAAAAATGTATAAATGTTATATTCCTAGCTCTAAAATATATTTTCATTTATGATATTTAAAAATTCTTCTATTTTATCTACTTCCCCAACACCTTGGGCTAAAGTCTTACTTCCCCCACCTTTACCATTAACTATATAAATATATTCTTTAAGTATTTGTCCCATATTAATATTTTCTATATTTTTTGAAGAAGCAAGAATTATATTAGCTTTTTCCTTAAGTCTTATTGCAAATAAACAGATAATATTATCTCTTTCGGTTATTTTATTAGCAAGTCTTGTAACATAATCTATTGATTTATTAAAATATATCTTCTTAATAATAATATATTTTCCTAGATTTTCTCCTTCTTTAATAAGTACTTCTTCTTCATAATTCAATAATTCTTCTTCTAATATCTTTTTTTCCTTTTTTATTTCTTCTAAGGAATTCTTTAAATTTTTTATTCCATTTAAGGCTTCATATTCATTACTATTTAAATAATTACAAATTTCTCTAAGGACTTTATCTTTAAGTAATGAATCCTTAATAGCTCTTTCTCCTGCTAAGAATTCTATTCTTGTATTTCCTTTGTTTTTCTCAAACTTTTTAATCTTTATCATCCTTAAATCTGATGTTTTGCTAGGATGAACACCACAACAAGCATTAATATCTAAATCACCTATTTTAACTACTCTAATATCCTCTTCTGTATTAGGTAAGTCTCTCCTTAAATTCATATCATTTAATTCTTCTTCATTAGGAACTAAAAAACTTACTTCTATTCCCTTATGAATTACTTCATTAGCTAAGACTTCTGCTTTTCTAACCATTTCTTCATTAAGTTCACCTATAATATCTACTGTACTTATTTCTTTCCCTAGATGAATACTTACTGTATTGGCATTAAATAATTTAAAAAAGCAGCCTGATAATATATGTTGACCTAAATGCTGATGCATTCCATCTTCTCTTCTATTCCAATCTATTTTACAGAATACAGTATCATTAATTTTACAGGATTCTTTTAATACATGATAAATTAAATTATTTTCTTCATAAACTTCTAAAACTTCATTATCATTTATGTATCCTAAATCACAGCTTTGCCCTCCTCCCCCTGGGAAAAAGGCAGTTTTATCTAAAACTATATGATAAATATCATCAACTTCTTTAACTTCTATTACCTTAGCATCAAATTCCTTTATATATTGATTTTCATAGTATAACCTTTCCAAAGTATCACCTACCTTTTACTTTCTTCTACTATAGTATATATTTCTCTAGATAATCTAGCTATAAGTTCACAAGCTTCTTCGCCCCAATCAAGTAAATATCTTTCATCTTCCCCACCATCTTCATAGGGATTTGTACTTAATTCTCCAATATCCTTAGTTAAAATAACTAATATATAGGGATCTTCTCCATAAATTATCCCTATATCATGATAATATCTGTAGTAATTTCCTATTTTATGGGCAACTTTATTATAATCTAAATACTTATCTAATCTATCATGGTAAGTAGTTTTAGTCATATATTCTATAAGGGTATTATAATATGGGTTATTATCTGGATTTTCATATAAATTATTTAATAAAATTCCAATCTGCCTTGCTGTTGTATAATTTCCCTCAAGTATATTATTATCTTCTGTAATTTCTTTCATATAATCAGTAATGTTAGTTTCTGCTACTCGTGATAACATATTCTTAGCTATATTGTCAGAATTTACAATAGATAAATATATAGCTTCATTAATGGTTATATCAGGAACCTCATCTAAACTACTTAAAACTCCACTTCCTTCTTCCTTATCCTCTTCACTAAAATGAATTAAATCATCTAATGATTTATTTCCAGCTATAACTTCATCTAATATTAACATCGATAAAGGAACTTTATTTGTACTTGCAGCTATATAATATTTATCTGGATTTAAAGTGTATTCTTCATCAGTATTTAAATTCTTAAAATAAATAGCTACATTATTCTTATAATCTCCTAATACTTCATTTGTTTTATTATCAATTAACTCTATAAGTCTGCTATTTTCTCTTTCCAATGTATCTTTATTTTTTATTGTTTCTATATTTCCGCTATATCTGCATCCTGTAAAAATAGTAATAAAAATAGCCATTAACAATATATATATTTTTTTCATTACTACCATCCTTAGTTTTATTTTCATTCTATTATAACATATGAGCTTATTTAAATTATATTTGTAATAAAAAAGTAGATAGACATTATATTCATTCTTTCCTAGATTTACTCTAAGTGAACTGCATATAATATTTATCTACTTTTATTATAGGTAACTAACAATCCTTTAATTAATTTTATAAAAATACCTAAAAATCAACTTTTTAGAATGCTGGAATTACTGTTCCATCACTATATTTTTCTTCTATAAATTTCTTAACTTTTTCAGAAGTTAAAGCCTTTGTTAATGCTTGAATTTTTTCGCTATTTTCATTGCCTTTTTTAACAGCTAATATATTTCTGTAATTTTTAGCTGCTTCTGCATTTGCATCTTCTATTGCTAAAGCTTCTTTAGATGGATTTAATCCTGCTTCAAGTGCATAGTTTCCATTGATAACAGCTAAATCTACTTCATCTAATACTCTAGGTAATTGTGCTGCTTCTAATTCTTCAAATTTTAGGTTCTTAGCATTTTCTGTAATATCCTTAGGAGTAACTAATTCTCCATCATTTAATTTAATTAAACCTGCCTTTTCAATTAATCTTAAAGCCCTAGCTTCATTTGATGGATCATTTGGTATAGCAACTGTTGCTCCATCCTTAAGATCTTTTAAGTCTGTAATAGATTTAGAATAAGCTGCTAATGGTTCTAAGTGAATAGCTGCTGTATAAGTTAAGTCTAAGCCCTTACTTTCATTAGTTTCATTTAAATAAGCTATGTGTTGGAAGTAGTTAGCATCTAATTCTCCTTCATCTAATGCTGTATTAGGCGTTACATAATCAGTAAACTCTACTATTTTTACTGTATATCCTTCCGCTTCAAGATCTGGTACTATTTGCTCTACTATTTCCTTATGAGGAACAGGACTAACCCCTATTGTTATTGTTTTATCTTCAGATGCTGAACCAGATTTATCATCCGCCTTATTTCCACATCCTACTAAGCCCATTGCTAAAGCCCCTGCTAATAAAATTGATAAAATTGATTTTCTTTTCATATTTAAAGCCCCCTTAATTTAATTTATTGTGATAATTTTTTATAT
>Ga0129315_1000443_pt1 | contig 34567 bp, 27 predicted proteins | sample Cm827metagenome_FD_94432 | JGI IMG/M metagenome (GOLD analysis project Ga0129315, IMG submission 94432) | Eastern black-and-white colobus group fecal microbial communities from Wisconsin, USA - Cm827 metagenome | ecosystem: Host-associated > Mammals > Digestive system > Large intestine > Fecal... | reverse complement strand
TTTCAGCAGCAAAAGTCAGCAAGAAGCTTATCTATCGTTCGTTCAACGTACTAATGTAGTCATTATTGCTGTGGTTGTTTGTTTAGCGAATTTACGTTATCATGCCGAAGCACGGGGGACTTATTGCCTGCAATAAAGGGTTCTTTTGGATACTTTTCTTGACCACAAGAAAAGTATCATAACTTTTGTAAGCTTTATTGAAGCTTACGGGAGATGTGCCTTTAATTATTATAATATTATCCATAAAGAGGATAAGAATAAAAAGCTTCATAAAATTACTTGCAAAAGAATTCTTTCTGATATATAATTTAACTAGTAATTAATTCTGATAAGAACTGGAGACTGGAAAACCGGACTCTTGGAGGAATTGATAAGCTTATTTTCTAAGGAGTGTGATTTAGTATGAAGAAATCTCTGGTATTAGCTATGGCTATGGCTTTGGGTGTAACCGCTTCCGCTTATGCCGCCAATCCGTTCAGCGATGTGCCTACAGGCCACTGGGCATATGACAGCATTTCTAAGTTGGCTGCTGCCGGTGTCATTGAAGGCTACGGCGACAGCACCTTTGGCGGCGACAAGATGATGACCCGCTACGAAATGGCGCAAATCGTTGCTAAAGCAATGGCAAAAGGCGCTAATGTGGATAAGCTGGCCGCAGAATTTGCCGACGAGCTGGATAATCTTGGCGTGCGTGTTGCTAATTTGGAAAAGAAAGCAGACAACGTAAAAATTAGCGGTAATATTCGTACACATTATGCTTCATATAAGGATGGTGCTAAACGCAATGGCAGCTATGGCTCTAAATTGCGTACTCGTTTGTTTGTAAATGGTCAAATTAATGATGATTGGAGCTATACTGGACGACTAGAAAATATCCAAAACTTTAGAAATAATACCGGTGACGAAGATACTAAATTAAATTGGGCTTTTGTAACAGGTAAGTTAGGCGGCATGAAGGTACGTGCTGGTCACACTTGGATTTATCTAGGTGACGGCAATATTTATGATGAAAATATTGACGGTGTAGTTTTGTCTTATGGTAAAGATGTAAAATTAGAAGCTGTTTATGGCAAACCTACCGGCGCTAATGATAAATTTGGTTGGAATTATGATTATGTTGCAGGTGCTTCTTTGAGCGGCAATATTGACAAATTGAATTTGTCTGCCGGTTATTATCGCTTTGACGCAAGTGATGATAAAACATTTGAATCAAAGGGGACTATCAAAAATATTATTGCGCAAAAAATAGAGGATAACAGCATTTGGCATGCGGGCGCGAATTATACTTTTGGTAAAGCAAATTTAGGCGCTTCTTACTATAATACCGATATGGATAGTAAATATTCTGATGAAGATGGTTATTCTGTACAGTTGAGCTATGGTAAAGCACGTGCCAATAAGGTAGGTAGCTTTGGCTTAGTTGCCCAATATATGGATCTGCCTGCGGGTGTAACTATTGCGCATACCATGAACGGTGATTATCCGTTTGGCTGGACCAAAGATGCTCAAAGCTATGGCTTTGAAGGTTATAAGCTTGCCGGTTACTATACAGTGGCAAAAAATATGGTTTTGGGCGTTGAGTATTATGATTTGGAGCCTGACAATAATGAAAAAGATTATAAGACCTTATGGAGTCAAATGATTATTACCTTCTAATTGCCTAAAAGCCTTATTAAGACAATTTTACAGCTTATGATATTTGGCCGGACTGCCGCAGAAGGCAGTTCGGCTTTTTGTACACAATCGCTAAAGTGTTCAGTATCTGCTTGAGTAATATATGAGTAGTTATTGATATGTATACACAAGTTGGCTATAATATAGCCAATGGAAATCCATACACTCTCACACAAATATAAATAGATAGTGGAGGTTATAGTTTATGAAGAAATTCGTAGTATTTTTGCTTTGTGTGATGCTTGCTTAGGTATTGCCGTTGCTAAAGATAACATTGCTTTAGCGAATGAATTTAATAAGGCGCTGGCCAAACTGCGCCGCAGCGGTGAGTACAAAATTATTTACAATTCTTATTTTGGCGCTTGAGTATCTGCTGACAATCTAATATGCACACCCTCGTATGGCTATTAACACTAAAAAGGCTGCTGTTCTTGTTGGTACAGGAACAGCAGCCTTTTGTGCAGTTTAGTGTTAGTCGTCAAATTCCTTGAGGGTTCCGTAGGCAGCTAAAATGGTGCCCTTGGGTGAAGCGAGGGCGGGGCAAACGTACAGGATGACGCCTGTTTGCTCAGCGTAATAGGTGGTCAGGGTGTTACCGAAAACGTCGGTGATGCGGCCTAGGACCTGACCCTCCTCCACGAAATCACCACTGTGAATATGGTGCAGCCAACAGCCCGTCTCCAAGGCCTCCAAATAGATTAAATTCTCCACATCCCGCGGGGAATGGTGGCGTGGCTTCACCGGCAGGGAGAACATCTTCAGCTTGCGCAAAATATTGCGCACATCGTCCTTATAGGCCTCGATGTCTTCATGCAGGCACAGGCCTGCGCCGCCTCTTTCGATGAGGATGGAAGGCAGACCGGTGCTGGCGGCGTAATTATAAGCGCCGCCAGTGGCTAGAGAGCGCACCATGTATTCCATATCTAGCACTCTAGCCATAGCCTTGGACTTGCGCTCCACCTCCGGGGTGGGCTGGCCAGGGTAATAAACATAGGGATGCAGGCTTTCATGGATATCGCCGCTGTGCATATCCACGTAAAAATCTGCAATGGGGAAAAAATTGCTGCTGATTAAATAAGCCGTTTTGTCGGCCAAGGTGCCTAACGGGTCACCGGGGAAGACGCGATTCAGATTCTTGCCATCCTCGGGCACAATCATCTCCCGCCGCGCCCAAAAGCCTTGAATATTCACGGGATGCATCATAATGAGAATACCGTTCACGTCAGCAGGCTGAATATCACGGCCAAGCTCCATAGCGGCGGCAATGCCGGGATATTCGCCGCCGTGAATTCCGGCGGTAATCAGTAGGGTAGGGCCGTCCTCGCAGCCGTTGATAATAGTCAGGGGAATTTTTACCTTGGTGTCCGGAACGGGCAAAAAGGTACGCAGCTTTTGGCCTCTTTCCACCGTCAGGCCACAAATTTTTAAAGTATCGGACATTATTTCAGCTCCTTATGAGATTGTTTGCGGATTTTCACTCTTGACCAATATTATAACATGTGATAATCTTTCTACACAAGAGTAACTTTGTAAATAAAATTAAATCCGATTAAGAGTGAGGTATAAAAATATGCAGAAGCTTACGGATAAGGAATATTTGGGTTTGACCATTCCTTTTATGCTTTCCACTATGACCCAGCCGCTAATGGGCGCAGTTAATACGGCGGTGATGGGGCAGCTTCCCGACCCCAAATATATTGCGGCTGTGTCTTTGGGGGCGATTTTGTTTAACAATTTATACTGGCTTTTTGGCTTTCTTCGTGTCAGCACCACGGGCTATGCGGCCCAAGCTTATGGAGCCGCCGACAGGCGGCTCGGCATGCTGGCCTTTTTTAAGCCCTTGGTGCTGGCCACCATCGTAAGTCTTGCCTGCATCCTGCTGCAAAAGCCCATTGTGGACTGCTATTTGGGCCTGATTGGGGCGGCTAATGATGTGAATGAGCTGTGCCGCAATTATTACTACATCCTTATTTGGGGCGCACCCATGGTGCTTTTCAACTATGTGGCTCTAGGCTGGCTCATGGGGCAGACTAGGGTGCGTGCCAGCGTCTTTATGCAGGTATCCATGAACGTGCTCAATATGGCTTTAAGTATCTTTTTTGTCTTCACCCTACACATGGATATCGTGGGCGTGGCGTTAGCCACATTGCTCAGTCAGATTTACGGAGGAGTGCTGGGGGCCTATTTAATCTATCTTTATGGTGATTTTGACTTTAGCAAGCTGCCCTGGGGCGAGCTCTTGGATTGGCGCCAGTTCATCGGCATGTTGCAGGTGAATGCTAACCTTATGATCCGTACTGCCTGCCTGCTGACGGTGAACAATATTGTGGCTGCCGTAGGCGCCAGCTTGGGCACCGTGGTGCTGGCAGCTAATGCGGTGCTGCTGCAGCTGAAGGATATCATGAGCTACTTAATCGACGGCATGGCCAACGGTGCGGCCATCTTTAGCGGACGAGCTATCGGCCGCAGGGATAAGATGCTCTTTGAAGAGACTATTGCTATCACTTATAAATGGCTGGCCGTGCTGGCTTTGCTTCTCATGGGTGGCTATTATGTGACCAGCGACTACTGCATTCGCCTCTTCACGGGCATTGGTGAGGTCATCGCCACAGCTCAGGAATACGCTATTTATGTGGTCTTTTATCCCCTGTGTGCCGGTGTGGGCATGGTGCTTTACGGAGTCTTCTGTGGCGCTACCAGAACCGCCCCAGTACGCAATATGATGCTCATAGCATTAGCGGTCTTTTATGTAACCCAGTACTTTTTCGTTCCCCATTGGGGCAATAGTGGGCTGTGGCTGGCTCTGCTCTGCTTTATGCTTACACAGTCACTAGTTCTCTCTTGCTATCTTCCTCTCTTAAGAAAGTCCTTCACAAATTAGACAAAAATGAATATTATTGACTTGACTTTATTGAGAATAAGTGCTATTATAAACAAAAAGCTTAAATTGCGGTATTCTTAATAGATTTGCTTGATGCCTAATGTAAGCTAAATAAACATATTGAGGTGCTCTCTTAGTAGAGTTAAATTAGGGAATAGGGTGCAAATCCCTTACGGTCCAGCCACTGTGAAGGCTATCAAGCTATGGCCTAAGTCAGATCGCAGCCTCAGTATAATATATTTCCGCTTGCGACAGGAATATATTACATAATAGTGCACGTTATGTAGCCTTTTTCTGCCCTTAGGCGGAAAAGGCTATTTTTATGTATGGAGATGATGTGTTTTGACAAACAAACAAATTCTGGCTCGCTTGGGTCAGATAGTTCTCGTATTATTGGGCATCAGCTTCATCACCTTTGCTTTGGTGATGCTAGCTCCTGGCGATGTTGTGCGGCAGATGATTGCCGGCAACGAGGATATTATCGTCAGTCAGGCAGAAATTGATGCTTTGCGCAAAGAGCTTGGCTTGGACAAGCCGTTTTTCTTCCAATACCTCGACTGGTTGGGGCGTGCTTTGCAGGGAAATTTAGGATTTTCCTTTATGGCGAAAAAGCCGGTAGTGGAGGAACTACTTGAACGTCTGCCGGGAACTATTGTATTATCTGTAGCCTCGTTAGCACTCATGATGGTGTTTTCTATTCCTTTGGGAATTTATTCCGCGGTTAAACGCGGCGGTTGGGTAGATAATCTTGTGCGCGGCTTTACGTTTTTAGGAGTATCCATGCCGGGCTTTTGGGTTGGCTTAATGCTGCTGTGGATTTTTGGTTTAAAGCTGGATTTGTTCCCCATTGTCGGCGGTGAAGTTAGTTTAGAAAATTTAATTCTGCCTTCAGTGACATTAGCGATTGCTATGACTTCTAAATATACGCGTCAGGTGCGCACGGCGATTTTGGAGGAGCTGCATCAGGATTATGTTGTTGGCGCCCGCGCCCGTGGCATGACAGAAAGCCATATTTTGTGGAAGGAAGTTTTGCCCAACGCCATGCTGCCGCTGATTACGCTGTTAGGCTTATCCTTAGGCAATCTTTTAGGCGGTGCAGCCGTTATCGAAATGGTTTTCCAATGGCCGGGACTGGGACGTTTGGCTATTGAAGCGATTACCTACCGCGATTTTCAGTTGGTACAAGGCGTAGTAGTTTGGATAGCCTTAATGTATATGGTAATCAATCTGTTGGTAGATTTATCTTATAATTATTTAGACCCGCGTTTGAGAAAGGCTAGGTAAGTAAATGGAAACTTTAGTGAATGGTTTTAAAACTAACCGAGCCTTTGCAGTGACCAGCCTGCTGGTGCTGCTTTTGCTGGCGATAGCCTTAGCTGCGCCGGTGCTTGCTCCCTTCGACCCCACTCACGCGGAAATGAAGGATGCTTTTTTAGAGCCCGGCATGAGCCATCTTTTTGGCACTGATAAGCTGGGGCGTGACTGCTTCAGCCGCGTTTTGTACGGCGCCCGCGCCTCTTTAAGCGGCGTACTGTTTTTAGTGTGCAGCGTTTTTGTCGTTGGTACGACCATGGGCGTACTGTCCGGTTATTTTGGCGGCAAGGTGGATGTGGTTATCATGCGTATTTCCGATATGATGATTTCCTTCCCCGGTATGATTTTGGCAATTGCCGTTGCCGGTATTATGGGCGGCAGCCTGGTCAACGCCGTAATCGCACTGACTATTGTCAGCTGGACCAAATATGCGCGTTTGGCGCGCAGCCTTGTTTTAAAGGTAAAACGTCGCGATTTTGTGGAGGCGGCTATCGTTAACGGTGGCACACCGACGCATATTTTGTGGACGCACATTCTGCCCAACATTTTGCCCATGATGGTGATTACTGCCGCTGCGGATATCGGTGCTTTGATGATGGAGCTGGCAGGTCTGTCCTTTTTGGGCTTTGGCAGTCAGCCGCCTGCTCCCGAATGGGGTTTGATGTTGAACGAAGGCCGTCAGCAGCTGCAAACTGCGCCGTGGCTGATGTTCTTTCCGGGCTTAGCAATTTTTATAACCGTTATGGTGTTTAACCTGTGGGGCGATAATCTGCGCGACGTGCTGGATCCGCGCAACGATGCCGAATAATGCTGACAGAATTTGCGTCTGCGGCATGGTAAAGATGTTTAGCTTTAATACAAAAATATAACAATTTAAAGAAATGGAGAGTGTACTTATGAAAAAGTTATTTAAAGTTAGCGCAGCAGCAGCGATGATTGGTTTACTGGCTTTTGCGGCAGCAGGCTGCGGCGGTGGAGATAAGAAAGCTACTATTACTAACAATATGGTAAAATTTGGCGTAACAAATTTTGCTGATAACTTAGATCCATCTGATAACTTTTTTAGCTGGGTAGTAATGCGTTACGGCTTAGGCGAATGTTTGGTTAAATTTGATAACAAAATGAATTCTACTCCTTGGTTGGCTGATAAATGGTCTATTTCCGACGATAAACTGACCTGGACCTTCCATATTAACGATAAAGTAAAATTCTCCAACGGTGATAAGCTGACAGCGGAAATTGCCAAAGAATCCCTAGAGAGAACCTTTAAGCTGTCCAACCGCGCTCAATCAATTTTTGAATATGATGAAATTAAAGCCGATGGACAGAACTTAATTATTAAAACTAAAAAACCTACTCCTAGTCTGCCGGGTATGTTGGCTGACCCTCTCTTTATTATTATTGATACCAAAGTTACTAATCGCGATATAAAAAAAGAAGGCCCCATCTGCACAGGTCCTTATGCGGTAAAAACTTATAGCAAAGCTAAAGCTGTAATGGTTCGCAATGAAAATTATTGGGATGGTGCAGTTCCGTTTAAGAATGCCGAAATTCCTACCATTGACGATCCTAATACCCGCGCCATGGCTTTGCAAAAGGGCGAAATAGATTTTGCTATTAACATTGCTTCCGGCGATTTACAGTTGTTTAAGGATAAAAATAAATATAATATTTCCGAAATTGCTTCCCTGCGTACAGTTTTGGCGCAAATCAACATGAACGAGGGAAGACCTCTTCACGATCCCAAGGTTCGCTCTGCTTTGATTCAGTGCCTTGATCGCGAAACTTATAATAAAGTATTGTTGAAAGATACCTTTATTCCCGGCAAAGCTCCTGTTCCGCCTTCTTTGGACTATGGCTTTGACCAGTTGAAGGATCCCAATGCCTATAATCCTGAAAATGCTAAAAAATTGTTGGCAGAAGCAGGCTGGAAAGATTCTGACGGTGACGGCTATGTAGATAAGGGCGGTAAGAATTTAGAAATAGACTTTGTTTTCTACAGCGGTCGTGCGGAACTGCCTTTGTATGCTGAAGCAACTCAGGCTGATGCCAAAAAAATTGGCATTAAAGTAAATATGAAGAATGTTGATTATAATGTTCTTGACCCGATGCGTCAAAGAGGAGAATTTGACTTGTGTATTTCAAATATTTTGACTGCTAATACCGGCGACCCGGAAGTATATCTGAATTGGTATTGGAAGACTAATGTTAATGGCAGCCAGCCTCAGAACTCCACCGGTTACAGCAATGCAAAATATGATGCCTTGTCTGATAAACTGGCTGTTGAATTTGATCCGGCAAAACGCCGCGAATATATGATTGAAATGCAGCAGATTTTATTGGATGATGGTGCCGCATTGTTCTTTGGTTATCCTAAGACTAATATGGTTTCCAAAAAAGGTTTGCAAAATGCCAATATTTATCCCGCAGATTACTACTGGCTGACCAAGGACATTGCTCCGAAGAACTAAAAATACAAAAATTGATGAAGAAGGTATAATTTAATGCTACTTCAAGTAAAAGATTTAGACATCAGCTACGGTGACCGCCTCACCGTGGCTGGTGCCAGCTTAGAACTGGATAAAGGTGAAATCATGTCCATCGTAGGCGAGTCCGGTAGTGGCAAAACCACCGTTATCCGTGCGATTATGGGCTGTCTGCCCGGTGCAGGTCGTGTTAGCGGTGGCTCCATCATCTTTGATGGCAAGGATGTGCTGCAAAACACGCCGGAGCAGTGGCGCCATATGTATGGTAGCGAAATGTCCATGATTTTTCAGGACAGTGGCAATATGATCAATCCTATCCGTCGTATCGGCGACCAGTTTATTGATTATATTCAGGCGCATCAGCCGGATAAATCCAAAAGCCAGGCTTACGAAATGGCAACTGCTATGTTGGTCAATGTGCGTCTGCCCAATCCGGAAAATATCATGAATAGCTATCCCTTTGAGCTGTCCGGCGGTATGCGCCAGCGCGTGGGAATTGCTATGGCCATGATTTTTAGTCCCAAGATTTTGCTGGCCGACGAGCCCACCAGTGCCTTGGACGTTACTACCCAAGCCCAAATTATTCGCCAAATTGTGGATATCCGTAATGAATACAAGGTTGCCGTCATTATCGTCACCCATAACATCGGTGTTGCCTCCTATATTTCCAACAAAATCATGGTTATGCAGGGTGGTAAAGTGGTGGAATATGGCAAGCGCGAGGATGTCATTGGCAATCCTCAGCATGAATATACCAAGCAGCTGTTACGTGCAGTGCCCATCATAGGAGGGAAGTGTTATTATGCCTAATCAAGATAGTGCGACCAAGCCCGCCTATGAGCGCTCTAAATTGGTATTAGAAATCAAGCATTTGACAAAGCAATTTCCTGTGGACGATGGGCGTGTGCTTACGGCCTGCAATGATATTTCTCTGCGTGCCTACGAGGGCAAAACCTTGGGTATTATTGGTGAATCCGGCTGTGGCAAAAGTACACTGGTGCGTACCTTGCTGCGTATTCAGCCTGCCACCAAAGGTGAAGCGCTCTTTGAGGGACACGATATTTTGAAGTCCAAGGGCGAACAGCTGCGTCAGGACCGCAAGCTCATCCAGATGGTGTTCCAGGACCCCACGGCAGCATTCAATCCCAAGATGCTGGTGAAGGACATCCTGACCGAGCCCTTGAAGAATTATGGCTTGATTAAAAAGAGTGAGGTGGACGCTAAGGCTGTCGAGCTTTTGGAAATGGTGGAGCTACCTGCTTCCTTTAAGGATCGCTATCCCCACAGCATGAGCGGCGGTCAGCGCCAACGCTTGGGCATTGCCCGTGCCTTGGCTCTGGAGCCCAAGATTATCGTTTGCGATGAAGCCACCTCCGCTTTGGACGTTTCCGTGCAGGAAAAAGTTTGCGAGCTGTTGTGCAGACTGCAAAAGGAAAAAAATATTACCTATCTTTTCATTGCCCATGACTTGGGATTGGTGGATTTAATGTGCCATCAGGTGGCCGTCATGTATTTGGGCAATGTGGTGGAATGGCTGGAGTATGGGCGTATTGCAGAAAGCTGCAAGCATCCCTATACTAGAGCCCTTATGAAGGCGGTCTTCAAGGTTGATTTCCGCCCCGGTGAAAAGATTGAGCCCATTGAGGGTGAAATTCCTAGCCCCTTGGATTTGCCACCGGGCTGTCCCTTTGCTAGTCGCTGCGAGCATTGTACCGATAACTGTCTCAATAATAAACCCAAGCTCAAGGAAATAGAGCATGGGCATTGGGTGGCCTGCCATCTGTATGACTGATTAAGAATTATTACATTATTGATAGAGACTTTTTCATTTCCTTTTTTCTCCTTGCTTGGGTGCGGGTTGGTACCGCGCCCAAGCTCCCAAAATAATTACAAAAAAATTTGCCAAAAATGCAATTTATGTATAGATGAATACTCATTCATGTGTTATAATAGACAAAGAGGTAAAGGCTTCTGTGCTAAAGCTAAAAGCTGTGAACCGGTAGCTTCCCAGCCTCCGTTTAATTTTTCCTTTATGCATGAATAAATGCTCATACAACGATAAGTGATAAAGCCGAATAAGCTAATTTATAAGAAAGGCGGTAAATTTTATGAAGGAAATTATTCACGATCTGGAAGATGTGCGCAACGGTGCCAACGCAGTGCGTGCTTTCAGTCATATTAACGGACATATCAAAGGCACGGAAGATTACAGCATACATCCGGAAGGCTGTACCTGCGGGCACTGCGGTAAGGATCATAATCATGCAGGCATGAAGCACGTTCCAAGCCATAGTCACGGTGACGGCAGTGCTCATATCCACGAGCATAATCATGCGCATGAACACGGCGTTGACTGCTGCTGCGGCAATGACCATCACGAACATCATCATGATAATGATGACGAATGCGGCTGTGCTCACGAGCATGATAATGACGATGAATGCGGCTGCGGTCATGAGCATCATCACGAACATAAGCATACTCATCATGTTCCGGGTCATCCGGAAAATTGTCAGTGCGAGCTGTGCCATCCCCACGAGGAATATTGCGATGTATGCGGCGAAAGCCTAGCCAACTGCACCTGTCGGATGCCGGACGCCGATAAGCTGAAGCGGGTTTATATTTTGCAAAATTTGGGCTGCGCTAACTGCGCCGCCAAAATGGAATACAAAATTAAAGAGCTGCCGGGAGTTACCTATGCCAATATCAGCTTTGCTACTAAGCAGCTACGTTTGAGCGCTGCTGACCATGAAGCGCTGCTGCCGTTGATTCAGGAAATCTGCACCTCTATTGAATCGGATGTAAAGGTTGTGCCCCGCGATAAAAAGCCAACCTTGACAAAAGGCAATGCGCGCACTTACCTAGTACAGAATTTGGACTGCGCTAATTGTGGCGCTAAGATAGAACGCGCTTTGAATGCAATGGAAGAAATTGACAGCGCCGTTTTAACTTTTACTACGAAAAAGCTGCGCGTTACTGCTAAAAGTTATGATAATCTGCTGGCAAAAATGCAGGCCGTTACCGATAAGGTGGAAGAAGGCGTAGTGCTGGTTGAGGCAGACAGTAAGCCCTCTTTGGCTCCGGCGCTGGAGGAACGCAAAAAATCCGGCGGACTTTTTGCAGCGCTTAGTGGAAAGCAAACCTTAATCGAAATAATTTTAGGCGGCGCGGTTTTTATTATTACCGAATGGCTGGGAATTATTTCCGAAGCCTATCACATGTACTGTCTAATCTTCGCTTACATTTTATTAGGCGGACGCATTGTGTTGACGGCCTTGAAAAATATCGTTAAAGGCAATGTTTTTGACGAAAACTTTTTAATGACCGTCGCTACCTTAGGCGCCTTTGCCATTAAGGCTTGGGAAGAAGCCGTGGGCGTTATGTTTTTCTACCGCGTAGGCGAATATTTTGAGCAGCGCGCCGTAGAAAGAAGCCGCGGCCAAATTATGGAGGCTGTGGATATGCGTCCCGAGGTGGTCAACCTTTTGGTAGGCGAAGAAGTAAAAATTATTCCCGCCGAGGAGGCGCATGTAGGCGACATTCTTTTGGTGCGTGTGGGCGACCGCATTCCATTGGACGGCGTTGTAGTGGAGGGTGAAAGCTTGGTAGATACTTCGCCGGTAACCGGCGAGCCGGTGCCCGTGAAGCACGGTTATGGCGACGAAATTGTTTCCGGCTGCGTAAATACCAGCGGTATGCTGAAGGTGCGCGTAGAAAAAGTGCTGGCAGAATCTATGGTTACGCGCATTTTGGACAGTGTAGAAAATGCCGCTGCTTCTAAACCAACTATCGACCGTTTTATTACCCGCTTTGCCAGAATTTACACGCCCTTTGTGGTAGCCGCTGCGGTACTTACTGCCGTTGTACCGTCGCTGGTAACTGGAGATTGGAACAAGTGGATTTATACGGCGCTGACCTTTCTCGTTATCAGCTGTCCCTGCGCTTTGGTGCTTAGCGTACCTTTGGCGTTTTTCAGCGGTATCGGCGCAGGCTCCAAGTACGGTATCCTTTTTAAGGGCGGCGTAGCTATGGAAGCGTTGAAAAATATCGCTGTCGTGGTTATGGATAAAACCGGTACTGTAACTAAAGGTAATTTTGCCGTGCAGGCAGTGAACGCAGCGCAAGGTGTAAGTGAAGAAAAATTGCTGCAGCTTACCGCAAGTGCCGAAACCGTTTCCACACATCCCATTGCTGCCAGCATTGTAGCGGCAGCTAAGTCGCAAAATTTAGAACTGCTTTGTCCCGACAGCTTTGAAGAAATTGCCGGGGAAGGACTGGTTGTGTTTTTTGGTCAGCATCGCGTATTGTGCGGCAATGCCAAGCTTTTAGTACGCTACGGTATTGATTTCACCGGTTATGTAGCGGCAGTCAGTGGCAGTGAGGTGTTGGTTGCTGAAAACGAAAAATATTTTGGTCAAATTATCATCAACGATACTGTCAAAGATGATGCCAAAGAAGCGGTGTCTGCTTTGAAAAAACAGGGTCTGGTAACTGCTATGTTTACCGGCGACGCTAAGCGCGAGGCCGAAGCTGTAGCTGCTGCCGTAGGCATTGACGAGGTAAGAGCGCAGCTTTTGCCCCAGGATAAGCTGACGGAGCTGAATCTGCTGCGCAATAAATATGGCGCGGTAATGTTTGTGGGCGACGGTATCAACGATGCGCCCGTACTGGCAGGCGCCGATGTAGGCGCGGCCATGGGCAGCGGCGCTGACGCAGCCATTGAAGCGGCAGACGTAGTTTTTATGAACAGTGAAGTAAAAGCTGTTCCGCAGGCTGTGGCCATTGCTAAAGCAACAGGCGCTATCGCCTGGCAGAATGTTATCTTTGCTTTAGCGGTTAAGGTAATTATTATGGCGGCAGGTCTTATGGGCTACGCTTCCATGTGGGCGGCTGTTTTCGCCGATACCGGCGTATCACTGTTGTGCGTGCTTAACTCTATCAGAATTTTATATAAAAAGCTGTAAAATCTTTACTGAAATGTTGCTCCCTGCACGTTATTTGCGGGGAGTATTTTTCTAGGGCAGAAAGCGCTGCTTTTATGCTTCTTTCTTGCGTTAAAGGTAGCAAAAAGCAGCGCTTTGTTATATAATAATAAAATACGGGTGCTGCGCCTTGAGACTTGCAAACTTTTTGCAAATTATAGCATGGCTGCGGCCTTACTCTCTTGCAATACCGTTAAAATACTTCTATAATATGATTATGAATTCATACTAGACAAATGGGAATTAAATGCCTGCCGCTTAGGCAGGCGATTGGAGGATAAATATGGCTGAGGAATTATTACAGGTGCGGAATTTGCAGGTCAATGTGGAGGACAAGCAAATTCTTCATAGTATTGATCTTGATATTAAACCAGGAGAAACCCATGTGCTGATGGGGCCTAACGGCGCCGGTAAATCTACCTTGGGATATGCTTTAATGGGCAATCCTAAATATACCGTGTCAGAAGGCACGATTTTATTTGGCGGCGAGGATATTACTAAGCTGCCCGTAGATAAACGCGCGCGCTTAGGGATGTTTTTGTCTTTCCAAAATCCTTTGGAGGTACCGGGAATCAGTCTCAGCAGCTTTTTAAAGACTGCTTTAGAGCAGCAGCGGGGCGTGCGCATTAAAGCGTGGGATTTCCGCAAGGAGCTGCGTCAGGCTATGGCGCTGCTGCAAATGGATAATAAATATGCCGAGCGCGATTTAAATACCGGCTTCAGCGGCGGCGAAAAGAAAAAGGCCGAGATTTTACAGCTGTTAATGCTCAATCCTAAGCTGGCGATTTTAGATGAAACCGACAGCGGACTGGATGTGGACGCTGTTAAAATTGTTTCCCAAGGTATAAAAACCTTTCAGGAGCACCGCAACGGCGCACTGCTGATTATCACCCATAATACCAAAATTTTGGAAGCCTTGCATGTTGATAAAACACATATTTTGGCTCAGGGCAGCATTATTAAAAATGCAGGGCCGGAGCTGGTAGAGGAAATCAGTAAGCACGGCTTTGAGCAGTTTTTGCAGAAATAACTGTTGACGGAGTGAATTATGGAAGAAAAAACCTATGTTGAAGATATAGACAGAAGTCTTTATGACTTCCGCAATGAGGACAAGGACGCTTACCGCATTGAGGAAGGCTTAACTCGTGAAATTGTTGAACAGATTTCGCGTGAAAAGCACGACCCTGAATGGATGCGCGAGTTCCGTCTGAAATCCTTAGCAATTTATAACGCTTCCCGTATGCCGCAATGGGGACCTTCTATTGAGGGCTTAAACATGGATAATATTGTTACCTATGTGCGTCCCAACACTACTATGCAGGGCAAATGGGAAGATGTTCCCGAGGATATTAAAAATACCTTTGAGCGTTTAGGTATTCCCCAGGCCGAGCAGACCAGCCTGGCTGGCGTAGGCGCGCAGTATGACAGCGAAATAGTGTATCATAATGTGTGCAAAGAGGTTGAAGAACAGGGCGTTGTTTATACGGATATGGAAAGCGCTTTGAACGGTCCTTATGCCGACATGGTGCGGGAGCATTTTATGAAGCTGGTACCTCCTGCGGACCATAAATTTGCGGCGCTGCACGGCGCTGTTTGGTCCGGCGGGTCCTTTGTTTATGTACCTAAAGGCGTTAAGGTAGCCATTCCCCTGCAATCCTATTTCCGCTTGAACGCTAAGGGTGCAGGTCAATTTGAGCATACGCTGATTATTGTGGACGAGGGCGCAGACCTGCATTTTATCGAAGGCTGCAGCGCTCCCAAATATAATGTTGCCAATCTGCACGCAGGATGCGTAGAGCTGTTTGTGGGCAAAAATGCCAAGCTGCGTTATAGTACCATTGAAAATTGGTCAAAGAATATGTATAACCTTAATACTAAACGTGCTTTAGTTGCCGAAGGCGGCACGATTGAGTGGGTCAGCGGTTCCTTTGGCTCCCACGTATCTTATTTATATCCTATGAGCATTTTAAACGGAGCGAAGGCTCACAGCGAGTTTACCGGCGTAACCTTTGCAGGGCACAGCCAAAATCTTGACACCGGCTGCAAGGTAGTGCATAATGCGCCGCACACCACAAGCATTGTCAATACGCGCTCTATTTCTAAGAGCGGCGGTATCAGTACCTTTCGCAGCAGCGTGGTAGTGACCAATAAGGCCAAGCATGCTAAATCCTCTGTTTCCTGCCAAAGCCTGATGTTGGATAATATTTCCCGTTCTGACACTATTCCTGCCATTGATGTGCGCACGGCCGACGCTGATATCGGTCACGAGGCAAAAATCGGTCGTATTAGCGACGACGCGGTATTTTATCTCATGAGCCGCGGTATCAGCGAGGAAGAGGCTAAGGCTATGATTGTCAGCGGTTTCGCGGATAATGTTTCTAAGGAGCTGCCATTGGAATATGCTGTAGAGATGAATAACTTAATTCGTCTGGAAATGCAGGGCAGTATAGGCTAGCTTTCAAGCGCCGCCTAGAAGGAGAAATTTTCATGGATAAGATAAATTTAATTGTTAATAAATTGCCTGCGCCTACCTGGAACCGCCTGTGCATGAACGAAAGCTCGCTGGAGCTGTCTGCGTCATTGGATAAGTGCGAGCCTAAAGTAGCTTTACAGGGCAGTGTTTGTTTAAATAAAAAACAGCTTCCGCGTATTCCCGGCAAAAACTGCTGCGGCTGTGTGCAGGCTGATGTCTGTCCTGTGCACGGCATTGATTTTGCCTCTCTGCCTACGGGTATGGGCGAGGATATGGAGCGCTTGGGTGAAGGGCAGCGCATTCATTTGGTGGCCGACGCGGGCAAAAGCACGGCTGCCGTAACTCTGCGTTATGCCGACGGACAGCAGTGCTATAATACTTTAGAAATTGAAGCTAAGCCTAACAGCGATTTAACCGTATATATGACTTATATTTCTACAGCATCTGCTAAGGGTATGGCGGCGGTGCAGACCAAAATTGCCGCCGCTCAAAATGCTAAGGTGAAGCTGGTGCAGGTGCAGCTTTTAGGCCGCGGTTTTTTGCATTTGAACGACGTTGGCTGCAATTTGGCCGGTGATGCGCGTTTTGAAGTGCTGCAATTGCAGCTTGGCGGCGCGCAAATTTATAACGGCGTGCGCACGGAGCTTATCGGCGATAATTCTAGCTTTGACGCTGCCATTGCTTATTATGGACGTCAGGCACAGCGCCTGGATATGAATTTTATTGCTAATCATTACGGTAAAAATACCGCATGTAATATGACTGCCGACGGCGTGCTGCAGGAAGGTGCTTGTAAGATTTATCGCGGTACTATAGATTTCAAAAATGGCAGCGCCGGAGCTATTGGCGACGAAAAAGAAACAGTGCTGCTGCTGAGCGATGATGTGGTAAACCAGTCTATTCCTCTCATTTTGTGCAGCGAAGAGGATGTGCAGGGCAATCACGGCGCCAGCATTGGCAGGCTGGATGAGGAGCTGCTATTTTATCTTATGAGCCGCGGCTTTAGTGAAACTGACGCTGTTGCGATGATGGCTAAGGCCAAAATTGAAGGTATTTGCCGCCGCATTGACGATGAAGAAACTGTGCAGCTGGTGGAACGCTATCTGGAAGGAGTAATTGCCGATGCTGAATGAAAAGGAATTATTGGCACAAGATTATAAAAAAGATTTTCCTCTGCTGGCGCAGTTGGATGTAGCCTATCTAGACAATGCAGCTACGGCGCAGCGCCCTCTAAGTGTAGTGGAAGCTGAACGCAATTTTTATTTACGGCACAATGCTAATCCGCTGCGCGGCTTGTATCAGCTGGCTATGGAGGCTACGGACGCTTATGAGGATGCCCGCGTTGCCGTACAGAAATTTATTAACGCTAAATCGGAGCAGGAAATTGTTTTTACGCGCAATACTACGGAGAGCTTAAATTTAGTTGCTTACAGCTATGGCCTAAGCCATTTGCAGGCAGGCGACGAGATTGTTCTTAGCATTATGGAGCACCACAGCAATATGCTGCCGTGGCGTATGGTAGCAGCGCAGACGGGAGCCGTAGTAAAATATCTGGAATGCGGCGCAGACGGAAGCATTTCGGAAGCAGCTATGGAGCAGATAATTACGCCTAAAACTAAAATCGTAGCAATGGCGCAGGTTTCCAATGTTTTAGGCTGCTTAAATCCCATAGAAAAGGCTATTGAATTGGCGCATAAGGCAGGCGCTGTGGCAGTTATCGACGCTGCTCAAAGCGCGCCCCACATGGCAGTTGATGTGCAGAAGCTGGATGCAGACTTTTTAGCATTCAGCGGTCATAAAATGTATGGACCTATGGGTATCGGCGTGCTTTATGGCAAGAAAGAGCTTTTGGAAGCCATGCCGCCATTTTTATACGGCGGTGAAATGATAAGCTGGGTAAACCGCGAAACGCAGGAATATGCGCCGCTGCCGCATAAATTTGAGGCCGGTACTGTCAATGCGGCAGGTGCGGCAGGCCTGCACGCCGCTATTGACTATATTAACAGCGTAGGCTATGAGGCTATGGAGGCTAGAGAAGCAGCGCTGACCAAGCTGGCTTTTGCAGCTATGCAAAAGATTGAAGGCGTACATATTATTGGTTCTCCTAAATGGGAGGAGCATAAGGGGATTATAACTTTTACGATTGACGGAGTACATCCGCACGATATTGCTGCCATTTTTGATGCTGACGGCGTTAATATCCGCGCAGGTAATCACTGTGCGCAGCCGCTTTTGGATTATTTATGTACGGGCGCAACGGCGCGCATGAGCTTGGCTTTTTACAACAGCGTGGAGGACGTAGAGCGTTTTATCAATAGCTTGCAAACGATTAGGGAGAGAATGGGTTATGGCAGATAACAGGGCTTTTTATAACGAAATATTGCTGGATCATAATATGCACCCGGCACATAAGCATGAGCTGCCGGATGCTGATATGGAAATGCGCGGCTATAATCCAACCTGCGGCGACGATATTACCATGAAGCTGAAGGTAGAAAACGGCGTGGTCATGGACGGAGCCTTTGTAGGCAGCGGCTGTGCTATCAGCCAGGCCAGCGCTGATATGATGCTGGATTTGGTTATTGGCAAGCCTAAGGAGGAAGCGCTGCGTTTGGCAGATATTTTCCTGCGTATGATTAAAGGCGAAGCCGGCGAGGAAGAAATTGACGAGCTGGAGGAGGCCGGCGTATTAAAGGATGTAAGCCATATGCCTGCGCGCGTAAAATGTGCTGTGTTAGGCTGGCATACCTTAGAGCAGATGCTCAATAAAAAAGAATAGTATTTTACGAGTATATTAAATAAAAATTAGCACCCCTGTCAGCGTTAAAATATTTAGCGACGGCAGGGGTACTGCTTTTGTTAGATTGTTACCGATGCTTAAAAATCAGGCAATAAGAAAAGCCTTCAGGCAAGAGCCTGAAGGCTTTGGTTAGGGACTATAAAATAACGGTATTAATTATTTGCCGGGGAAGAACGGCCATACCATAGGAATTACAACCAAGGATACTACGAAGCAAACGATGATCAAGCCAGTGCCTGCTTTTACATAGTCCATGAATTTGTAGTTGCCAGGGCCAAGTACCAAGGTGTTCGGAGGAGTACCAACAGGAGATGCAAATGCGCAGGATGCAGCAACTGCAATAGCCATCAATACAGCACGCGGGTCAGCGCCCAGGTTTTTAGCAATAGCAATACCGATCGGGCACAGCAGAGCTGCGGATGCGGTGTTGGACATGAATTGAGTCAGACCGCAGGACAGGATGAACAGAACTGCGGTTACAACGATAGGAGACGGAGAACCGCCCATCAGGGATACGGTCCAGTCAGCAATCAATTTGCCAGCGCCGGTTTTATCCATAGCAGAGGATACAGGCATCATACCTGCGAACAGGAAGATGGTTACCCAGTCGATGGAAGCATAAGCTTGTTTTTCAGTCAAGCAGCCGGTCAGAACGCAGATCAAAGCGCCGACAACAGCAGCCATTTCCAAGGTAATGCCTTTAATACCAAGACCCATTACCAAAACTACTGCAACCAAAATAACGCCGGAAACCATCATCTTAGTGTTGTTGGTTTCGTTAGCTTCGATTTCTTGTTCGATTTCTTGGTCAGCATCCAGTTGAGCTGCGGGCAGCAAATATTTACCAACGAACATCATGTACAGCATACCAGCAACAGAGATAGGAATACCAATCCAAGCGAATTCGAAGAAACCGAAGGAAGGCAGACCAACGTTGCTCAGAGCGCCGGCAGCGATAATGTTAGGAGGAGTACCAACCATGGTGATGATACCGCCCCAACCGCAAGCAAATGCCAAAGGCATCAATTGACGGGAAGCAGGAATCTTAGCAGATGCGCAGATACCCAAAGCAACGGGCAGCAAGCAAGCTGCGGTACCAGTGTTGGACAAGAATGCGGACAGAACAGTACCAACGGTCATCAGACCAAACATCAAAGAGTTTTCGCCGGTACCAACAGCGCTAACTACTTTGTTGCCGATGAATTGTGCCAAGCCGGTGTAGAACATAGCACCACCAACAACGAACATACCAGCAAACAGTACTACGGTAGAGTTAGATAAACCGGAGAATACTTGTTTTGCGGGGATCAAGCCGAGCAGGCCGCAAGCAATTGCGCCGCCCATAGCGGTAACTGCCAGAGGAATAAGTTCGGTAACGAAGAATAAAGCAATTACAGCTAACAGAATAAGACATTTTACAGCTTTAGACATAAAGATCCTCCTTTATTTAATTTTTAAGGAACAACGACTAAACTGTTAATCTAGCTTTAGAAAGCCACCTTAACCTTGCTAAGTCCCAATAAACAAAGTTTAGAAATGCATTTAAAAAGTAAAATAACAGGAAGTCGCTACATATATTGTAGCGACCATAAGGAATTTTGTCAAGAGTGTGACAATAACAAATTTTCTGTAAATCATTTCTAAAAAGTATATAATACTAAATAATAAAGGCTCTAGGATTAATCCTAGAGCCTTTATTTATATTGGGACTTAGAAAGTTAAGGTATGATTATTTGCCGGGGAAGAAGGGCCATACCATGGGGATTACAACCAAGGAGATTACGAAGCAAACGATGATCAAGCCAGTGCCTGCTTTTACGTAGTCCATGAATTTGTATTTGCCAGGGCCCAGTACCAGGGTGTTCGGAGGAGTACCAACGGGGGATGCAAATGCGCAGGATGCAGCAACTGCAATAGCCATCAGAACTGCCTTCGGGTCAGCGCCAAGGTTTTGAGAGATAGCGATACCAATGGGGCACAGCAGAGCTGCGGATGCGGTGTTGGACATGAATTGGGTCAGGCCGCAGGACAGAATGAACAGAACTGCGGTTACAACCAACGGAGACGGGGAGCCGCCCATCAGGCTAACGGTCCAGTCAGCAATCAATTTGCCAGCGCCGGTTTTATCCATAGCGGAGGATACAGGCATCATACCTGCGAACAGGAAGATGGTTACCCAGTCGATGGAAGCATAAGCTTGTTTTTCAGTCAAGCAGCCGGTCAGAACGCAGATCAAAGCGCCGATAACAGCAGCCATTTCCAAGGTGATGCCTTTAATGCCAAGGCCCATTACCAGAACTACAGATACCAGGATAGCGCCGGAAACGATCATCTTGGTGTTGTTGGTTTCGTTAGCTTCGATTTCTTGCTCGATTTCTTGGTCAGCGTCCAGTTGAGCTGCCGGCAGTAAGTATTTGCCAACAAACATCATGTACAGCATACCGCCGATGGAGATAGGAATACCGATCCAAGCGAATTCGAAGAAGCCAAAGGAAGGCAGACCTACGTTGCTCAGAGCGCCGGCAGCGATGATGTTAGGAGGAGTACCAACCATGGTGATGATGCCGCCCCAACCGCAAGCGAATGCCAAAGGCATCAATTGACGGGAAGCAGGAATCTTAGCAGATGCGCAGATGCCCAGAGCTACCGGCAGCAAGCAAGCTGCGGTACCAGTGTTGGACAAGAATGCGGACAGAACAGTACCAACGGTCATCAGACCGAACATCAGGGAGTTTTCGCCGGTACCAACAGCGCTAACTACCTTGTTGCCGATGAATTGTGCCAGACCAGTATAGAACATAGCACCACCAACAACGAACATACCTGCGAAAAGTACTACAGTGGAGTTTGCCAAGCCAGAGAATACTTGTTTAGCAGGGATCAAGCCGAGCAAACCGCAAGCGATTGCGCCGCCCATAGCGGTAACTGCCAGAGGAATAAGTTCGGTTACGAAGAATAAAGCAATTACAGCTAAAACGATAAGACATTTTACAGCTTTAGACACTATAAATCCCTCCATTATAAAATTTTGAAAGAACAACGGCACTTATGTTAACTAATTACGACTGCCACCTGCTTTGGTACAAGTCCCAAGTAGAACCAGAACAAGTAAAGTAGGCATAATTAGCCCTCATAAGGCTAATGTCGTTAACTATATTTTAGCTAACAATCATAACTTTGTCAAGAGTATGAACTAAAGATTGAGCTGTTTTGTGTAATTTAAGTCACACTTTTGCGAAAATAATACAGGAAAACAAGCATATAGCTCTACTAACAAAGATAACACTGTTAGCTAAAATAAATAAATAGCTAACAGTGTTATCTTTGTTAGTAGAGAGAAAAAATTTTGTGTAGGTTTGGTTTTGTAATTAAAAAAAGCGACATGAATACTTTTAGAATGTTATAATAATTATTACAATAACGTGAGTTGTATCCTGACGGAAGGGGATGGCTTATGAATAAGGGATTGACCCGGGAAAAAATAGTTTCAGCTGCTATAGAAATACTGCGAAGGGACGGTAGTGAGAACTTTTCTCTGCGTGTTTTGGCAGAAAGCTTGGAGGTCAAGGCAGCTTCTTTGTACAAGCATTTTGAAAATATGGATGAGCTTATTTTGGCTGTGGCCATAAAGGTGTATGAGGAGTTTGACGAGCAGCAGGGTGAGGCTGTGGCTAAGGCCAAAACTAGACGGGAAGCCTTGTTGACTTTAGCTATGGCCTTTAGAGAGTTTGGGTATGAACATCCTAGCTTTTATCATTTGCTTTTGATTTTACCCAAGCTAGAGGGTGAGACTCTTAATTATGTCGCTACCAAATTATATGCTCCCATAGTGTATGTTATTAATTTGTATAAGCTTGATGATGAGGCCAAGGCGCATTGGTGCCATATTTTCATGGCTACTATAGTGGGCTTTATGGTGGGCAAGGGATCCGGTATGTCTAAGTTCTCTAAAGTAAATTCTACTACGAGCTTTCGCTTAGCTATTCGCAATATTATTTCCGCCTTGGAAAGTCTGGAACGGGAGCAGCTGGAGCGAGCGAATTATTTAAGAGATGATAGTGTTAATTGAATATAGAGCAAATAGACTTAAGGATGCTGGGGGAGACCTGGCATCCTTTTTGACATTTTAGTAATAATATTTTTCTTAGAAGGTAAAAGCTTATACTGTGTCGAAATATACTAAAAAACACTAGTAAAATAGGTGGGTTTCTGTGAAGTAAGCTAAGGAAATGACGGAAAGGAGTACAAAAATGGCAAAAAGAGTAGTAATTATCGGCGGAGTGGCTACGGGTATGAAAACTGCCTCCCGTCTGCGCCGTCGTGATAAGGACGTGGAAATTATCGTTTTGGAACGGGGACCGGAGCTTAGCTATGGCGCCTGCGGTTTTCCCTACTATATAGGCGGCGAGGTAAAAAGCTTTAACAGTTTTGACCATACGCCGCAGGGCGTGAAGCGCGATGCAGATTTTTTCCGGAAGGTAAAGGGTATTGATGCGCGGATAGGCTGCAACGTTACTGCTATTGACAGAGCAGCAAAAAGGGTTACCTATGTAGAAAACGGCGACACTAAAGAGCTGTCCTATGATGTGCTGGTTTTGGGTACCGGTTCTACGCCGGTGCGCCTGCCTTTGGAAAATGGCGACGCACAGGGTATTCACAGCTTTTGGTTCCCCTGGGATGTACATGCTGTAGAAGCGGAAATTAAAGAACGCGGCGTGACCGACGTAGTTATTATTGGCGCAGGCTTTATCGGTATGGAGCTGGCAGAGGCTTTTCGTCATCGCGGTCTGAATACCAGCATTGTGGAAATGCAGGACAGACTTTTGCCGCAGCTTTTGGATAAGGAAATGGCAGACCTTTTGCGCAAGGAGATTGCCAAGGAGGGACTTTATCTTTATTTAGAAGAAAAAACAGTGGCCTTTGAAGCAGCTGATGGCATAGTGACTGCGGTAAAAACAGATAAACGCACTATTCCTGCGCAGCTGGTAATTGTCGCCGTAGGCGTGCGTCCTAACGTAGAGCTGGCCAAGGCGGCAGGCTTGGAGATTGGACCTACGGGCTGCATTGCCGTTAACGAATATTTGCAGACCAGCGACCCTGCTATTTACGCCGGCGGAGATTGTGCCGAAAATACCCATCGCATAAGCGGCGCAAAAATTTTTACGCCTATGGGGTCTACCGCCAATAAGCATGGCCGGGTAATTGCCGATAATATCTGCGGTGACGCTATCAAATATCCCGGCGTTTTAGGTACGGGCGTATGCCGTATTTTTGGTATCAGCGCAGGTTCTGTCGGCCTTAACGAGCGTAGCGCCTCCGCTGCCGGTTTAAAATTTAAGAGTGTGGTAGTTCCCGGATTTGACCGTTTAGGCTATATGCCCGGCGCCGGCAGAATAGTTGTGAAGCTTTTGGCAGAAGAGGGGACGGAGCGCGTTTTAGGCTTACAGGCTGTGGGCGCAAATGTTGATAAACGCATTGACACCATGGTTGCCGCGTTATCCTTTGGCGCTGCTTTAGAGGATTTATCTAATTTTGATATTGCTTATGCGCCGCCGTTCAACGGACCTATCGACAATTTGGCTACGGCTGCCAACGTGCTGCATAATAAGATGACGGAGCAAATGCAGGGAATTAATCCTAAGGATTTTGAGGCAAGAAGGGCAAAGGGCGATTATCTTTTTGTAGATGTGCGTACTCCTCAAGAGGTAGCTGCCAATCGCATTGCCGGTATTCCTGACAGAGTAAATGTGCCTTTAGACCAGATAAGAGAGTGCGAACTGCCCTGCGATAAGGATAAAGAAATAATTACCTCCTGTCAGATTGACTTGCGCGGTTACGAGGCAGAGGTTATGCTGCGGGCGAAAGGCTATAATAATGTAAAAAGTCTTGAAGGCGGTATGAGCGGCTGGCCGTATGCTACAGAAAAAGATAGCAAGTAGTTTATAAATGGCTGAAAAGCTTATAAAAACTGCTATAACGATGCTTATAGCAGCAGGGACGGAAGCTTTAAATGTTATAATAAATATTAAAGGAGGAGCATTATGAGTGAATTTAGTGAAAAAATGGGCATGGCAGCAGGTAATAATTTTAAGAGCGGCTTTAACTGCTGCGAAGCTATTGTAGAGACCTTCCGTAAAGAGGCAGGAGTAGAAATTGACGATAACGCGTTTCGTTTGTGCAGCGGTTTTGGCGGCGGCATTGGCCACGCTCGCGATTTGTGCGGCGCTATGGCGGGCTGTACTATGGTTATCAGCACCTTGGCCGGACGCAATCATCCTAGCGAAAAGCCTTTGGCAGAAATCTATCCTTTAACATTGGAATTTCATGAACGCTTTAAAGAAGCCTTTGGCAGCTGTGCCTGCGGTGATTTGATGCCTTATGAATTCAACACTCGCGACCACTTGAAAAATTGCCTGAAGCTGGTGAACAAAGTAGCGCAGCTTTTAGCAGTATATTTGGAAGAAAAAGCTTTATTGACGCAAAAATAAATTTTCGGGTGCCATAAGATTTTAGCATTTTATTTTCTTTAAAATATCGTAAACAATGTAACAACGCACGAGCAGAAAGTAAACAGATTATACTTTTTGCTTGTGCGTTGTTGTACTTAGTGTTAAAATATACAGTATATCAAAATTAAAAGTTATTATTTAAAGTGAGGGTGTTAAACATGAAATTTGCTAAACGTATGGAGGGTATGCAAGCCTCCGAAATTCGTGAGCTGCTCAAATTAACTGCAAAACCTGATATTATTTCTTTTGCCGGCGGTCTACCTGCTCCGGAATTATTTCCTGTGGAAGAAATTGCTAAGGTTTCCCATGATTTAGTATTAAAAGAAGGCCGGCAGCTGCTGCAATATGCAACTACCGAAGGCCGTCCGAGCCTGCGTGCAAAAATTGCCAAGCGCATGGCTGATAAATATAATACCGTTGTTGATCCTGACGATATTTTGATTACCACCGGTTCCCAGCAATGCCTTGATTTTGTCGGTAAGCTGTTTTTGGACCCCGGCGACGTTGTTCTGTGCGAAAGCCCGTCCTATTTAGGCGCTTTAAACGCTTTTAACGCTTATCAACCTAAATTTGTAGAGGTTCCTACCGATAACGGCGGTCTGCTTCCCGAAGAGCTGGATAAAATTTTGGAGACTACGCCGAACTGCAAATTTATCTATGTAATTCCTGATTTCCAAAATCCCACCGGCCGCACTTGGTCCATGGAACGCCGCAAAGCTTTTATGGAAGTTGTTAATAAACATAATCTGCCTGTTGTGGAAGATAATCCTTATGGCGAGCTGCGTTATGAGGGCGAAATTCTGCCTTCTCTAAAATCCCTGGATACTAAAGGCTTGGTTATGTTCCTAGGTACTTTTTCTAAAATCTTCTGTCCTGGCCTGCGCCTTGGCTGGGTTGCCTGCGAACACGAGCTGCTGACACAATTTGTAAAGATTAAACAAAGCGCTGATTTGCATACCTCTAATTTTGACCAAGGTGTTGCCGACGCTTACATGGACGCTTACGATTTGGATGCGCATGTAAAAGAAATTGTTGCTTTGTATAAGCATCGCCGCGATTTGATTTTGGAATCCATGGAAAAATATTTGCCGGCAGGCACCGAATGGACTCATCCGGAAGGCGGTTTGTTCCTGTGGCTTACCTTCCCCGAGGGCGTAAGCGCGCGCAAAGTATTCGCTAAATGTATTGAAATGAAGGTTGCAGGCGTTATCGGTGACGCTTTCTATCCTAACCAAAAAACCGACCGCAGCATGCGCATTAACTACTCCAATATGCCGGACGACCGCATTGTTGAAGGCATTCAGCGTATGGCTAAGGCTATTAAAGAGTGCATGTAATACCTTATAATCGATTTTGTTAGAAAATATAAAACAGGCTTCGAGTAAAATCGGAGCCTGTTTTTTTGCGTAAAAAATAACTTAGTTTAATGCTTTTGCAAGATGAATTATTTTAATGCCGTTAATTTTTATTTACGCTTTTGGTTTCGCGGTGAGCCATTGGCGCAGCTGGTCGCGTTTGTTAAAAAGATGGCTGTCAAACCACATATAAAAGAAGCGCTCTGCGGGAACAATATTGTACCCGTCCTGTAAATGGTCGCTGGTATCGAAAGGGTCTGCCATCAGCAGCACGTCGTCGCCGGTATGAGCTGTACCCATAGTGTCATAACCGATAATAACGCGCCAGTGACCGCCCCAATCAATATTTTCTACCATAATAGGAGTGTTGTTTTTTAGATTGGCTGTAACAAATTGCAAAAAGTCCTCGTAATTATCAGGAGTTTTATCTGTAACAGAGGAATGAACCTCCCAGCCGATTTTAGTAAAATAATTAGCCATGCCTTTGGTGGTAGTGCCGCTGGTAGTGCTGGTAGACATCATTTGGCAGATTTCCAATTCCTTATGCAGAGGTTTGCCAAGAAAATGGATAACTACTGTATTGGCGGCTACAGGACCGCAGCTATAGCCGGTGCTTTGCTGCTGTGTTTGGTAATGAGAAAGCACCAGCAAATGGTCATTGGATTGCATATTAAAAATATCGGGATGAGCAAAATAAGCGGAGTTAGGAATATCGTGTTTGCCTGTAAATTGCGCAGCGCCGCCAATTTCCGTAGTATTGTAAGCATCAGCCGCAGGAGCAGCGCCATATTGATTTAAAAGGTAGTGGACACCGCCTAAAATAAGCAGGCAGCAGATACCCGCGGTAATAAGCTTTTTAGCAATCATAATCTACTCCTTTAGCATAATATATGAAGAAAACAGCAGCGCTTTATTTTTCATCAGTGTTCTGTCGTTTGTGTTTGCGTGCGTAGTGCTTTTGTATAGCTTGCAAAAGTACGTCATGCTCGTTAGGCAGACTGCCCTGCTGTACGCGTTCCAGTAAATATTTATAAGTATTTTTAATTTCTCCTGCGGGGATAATTGTCAGCAGTTCATGACCGTTAATGTTTAAATCCTTGCCTGTTACAGGCATGGAGCTTTGCGCCATTTCTACAACTTGCCTGCCTAATAAACGTCCGTCAGCCATAAGCCGGGGATTTTCGCGGGCGTGAGTGGCTCCCATATCGGCCAGAAAAACCTCTGTTAGCTTGCTGAATGCAGTAACCAACTGTTCTTGGCTGCGGAACGTGCCGCTTTTAGCTTCGTGATAAAGCCAGCGCCGCAGAGTTTTTTCGCCGGTCAGCAGCATAGGCGCAAAACGCATGTGCTGCGCTACCAGCCACACGACAAGATTGGTGAAGCTTTCCGGATAATGGAAGCGTCGCAAAATTTCCCGCGCCATTTTTGCGCTTTCGGCTTCGTGGCCCGGGTCGCTGGGCTGGCCTTCTTTATTAGGCTTGCGAATTTGCGGCAAGCCTTTGCCAAGGTCGTGGAGCAAAAGACTCCAACGAATAGCCAGCTCGCGGGGACTGTTGTCAATGGCCAATAAGGTATGCTCCCATGTGTCATAAAGATGGAAGCGCGGATTTTGCGGCAGACCCAAAAGGTGCTTTGCTTCCGGCAGAATAGGTATCTTGATAAAACTGCCGTTTTTACGCACGCGGCAGCTTTGCTCTAATAAACCCGTAGCCATCATAAGCATCAGACCCTTGCCTGCGTATTTGCTGACTAAAAGCTTTTCTATTTCCGTGCGCATTCGCTCTAAAGAAAGACCGGCGCAGCGTTTAACGGGAAAGGGATAAACCTGCGGCAGAAAATAAGGCGTGCCTTTCATGCCGCAGGCAGCGCCTGCTTCGCCGTCCTGTACATAGTCAAAGCCTAATTGGCCTACAAAACGGCAGGCGCGCAGCATACGCAGGGCGTCCTCCTCGTAGCGCAGCTGTGCTTTACCAACCGGTCGTAAAATTCGCTTTTGCAAATCCTCGCAGCCGCCGAAATAATCGTAAAGCTTGCCGTTAATATCCAGTGCCAAGGCGTTGACTGTAAAATCACGACGAGCTAAATCCTCTTGTAAATTGTCGCAGTACCAGGTAGCGGCAGGCCGATGAGCGTCGATTAAGTCATAGCGTTCGCCGCGAAAGGTAGTTACTTCGATGGCGGTTCCGTCTAAAATAATGAGCGTGCAGCCAAAATTATGCCCCAGCTTATCTACTGTGCGCCAGTTTTTTTGCACGCAAAGCTGTAATACCTGCTCCGGGCGCGCGTTGGTAGTGATGTCGTAATCGCCGGGCCTTTGACCTAAAAGCAAATCGCGCACGGCGCCGCCCACTAAATAAGCTTCAAAACCGGCTCGTGTAAGCGCCAGCATTATTTCTTTGGTATGTTCAGGCAGCAGCTGTGCCAGCTCTGCCGCTGTATATGTGAGCATGTACCGTCACCTGCGCTTTTTTCATCGTAAAAAATTATTCAAAATCCAAGCCGTCGTTTTTCAGGCAGTATTCTACATTGATTCCAAAATATTCCCAAAGAATTTCTTTTAGCTCTGCGCCGGTACGAATTTTGTAACGGTATTTAACGCGGCCGCCTAAATAAAATTTTAAGAAATTGCCGCGAATGGTAATGTTGCAGTCCTCACGGAAAATGGACAGCGCTTTACTCTTAATAAAAGGCGAGTCGGGATGCGCGTCGCACCAAAAGGAGGCGGCAATAAAATCCTTGTCAATCATAGGGTCTTCTGTAAAGCCGTACAGACGTTTCCAAGGCTTCCCTTTTTCCTTTTGCCACAGCAGCCAGCCGAAAAAAACGTCTTTGGATAGCTTGTATTGGCTGATACCATCGCTTTGGATAAGACCGTCAGTCATTTCTAAAGGCATGCGGGGGCTTTCGCTGTTGACGCCTACATCTGTCAGATAACGTTTGCCGTTTAAATTAACGCACATTACACGATGGCGGCGGATTTGATAAACGTCCAGCTTATCCGTATAGCGGGCAGCATAGCTGGTTACCTCATAACCTATGGATTCCAAAAGCCAGTTATACAGGCAGTTCAGCTCAAAGCATATACCGCCGCGGTTGTGCATAATCAGCTTGTTGAATATATCGCAGCGCTTTAAAGAGGTTATTCTGCCGTTGAGACAGTCAAAATTATCGTAGGGAATAAATTTTAAATGAGTATCCTGTAGCTTGGTTAAGGTGGCTAACGTTGGGAGAAGATCTAAATCATTAAGCTGCAATTTATGCAGATAGCTTTTAATTTGTGCTTCGTTTAAGGGTTTGCCGTTGATAGAAGGCTTCACTAGTTTACATCTCCGTTTGAAAGTGTTTTTTATAATACTACTATTCTATCACGGTTGTCTAAAGAAATAAACTATTTAACAAAGAATATCCGCCTATAAATTTTTGCTTTAGGTAAGATAAAAAATGTCTAAATGTTTGAAAAAGGCGTAAAATAAGTGTATAGTTATAGGCAGGATATAAGGTTTGTATTATGATATCAGGCGGGCTGGACAGAAACGGCGTGTCAGCTTACCGGATCGTTAAGTGGAGGTGTTGGCATGGCCTTATTATCTTTAGTATTATTGTTAGTCGCTATCTTTTTGGGTTTCTTTCGCAAGATGAATACCGGCCTTTTGTGTATAGCTTTTGCGCTGGTTTTGGGACGTATGGCCGGGGTATCGGATAAGGAAATTATCAGCGGCTTTAATTCGTCTTTGTTCATTATGCTGTTAGGCGTAACCTATTTATTCAGCCTGGCGCAGATAAATGGCTGCCTTGATTTGCTGGCGAAAAAGGTGGTCTCTTTGGCAGGCAAAAGGGTATATTTGGTGCCTATTATCATTTATGTTTTTTCCACCATTTTATCTGCCATAGGTCCGGGCACTGTACCTACCATGGCTATCATGATGGTATTTTCCATGGCTTTGGCAGCAGAAATGGGTATTCAGCCGGCTATGCTTTCGGCGCTGACGGTTTTAGGCGCCAGCGGCGGCGGTGTATCGCCTTTGGCGGCAACGGGTATTATCGGTATAAATTTGTGCGCTGAATTTGGTCTGACGGGTATTGAAACGCAATTTTTACTTAACGGCGTGCTTTCGTCCACGGTTTACGCTATTGTAGTTTATATTCTTTTGGGCGGTTACAAGCTGCGTATGGATGAAAGCGTAGTGCATGAAAAAACGCCGCCGTTCAACGGCAAGCAAAAAATTACGCTGGCAGGCATTGTGGCAATGGTAATTTTGGTTATGATTTTTCATATCAACGTTGGCTTGGTTGGCTTTGCGGTGGCGGCAGTGCTGTCCTTTTTGCATGTTTCGGACGAGGGCGAAGCGCTCAAACGTATTCCGTGGGGAACTTTGCTTTTGATTACCGGCGTAGGCGTTTTGATGCACTTGATTATTGGTCAGGGCGGTATCAGAATGTTGAGCGAGGCTTTAGTTTCTGTAATGAACGAAAAGACCGCGGTTTCCATTATGGGTATCTGCTCCGGACTTTTAAGCTGGTTTAGCTCTACCAGCGGCGTGGTTATGCCAACGCTGATTCCTACCATTCCTCATATTGTGGCGCAGATGGGCGGCGCAGTCAGCGAATTGGAATTAGCTACTGCAATTACCATGATTAGCAACACCGCAGGTATCAGCCCGCTTTCCACCGGCGGCGCGCTGGCTTTGGCGGCATATTCTTCCGCTGCCGGAGCTTCCTACGAGGAGCAGCATCATCTGTTTGTAAAAATGTTTATGATTAGCGCTTTAGGCGTTTTGGTTTTGAGTATTTTTGCTTATTTTGGCTTGTATCACTGGCTGCTGTGATGTAGGTGTTTGTTAAGTTTATTTTAAAATTATAAAAAGCCTTCCGAAAAATGATATGTACCCTCTTTACCGGACAAAACCGGTAAGGAGGGTATTTTTATGTGTTACTCATACGAGTACAAGTTGAAATTAAATTAAAATTCCTGTAAAAACTGCTTCAAAATTGAAATTAAATTAAAATCTTGCTTAAAAAAGTGAAATTTGCTATAATTAAATTAAAATTAAAGGCAGGTGAATATAATGACTATTGATGAAATACAGGCTTTATTGGGTAAAATCCAAATGGTGAAATCTGAGGACCAAAATATAGAAGTTAAAGCTGCTCTTCAAGGAGCACCTCATAAGCTTTATGATACTTTATCATCATTTTCTAATCAGGATGAAGGTGGCGTAATTGTTTTTGGTATTGATGAAAAAAATAACTTTAAAGAAACAGGCGTTGGCGATATAAATGCATTGCAAAATAGCGTTAGCAATCAATGTTTGGAGATGGAACCAAAGGTAAGACCGTTAATTACTTCTTGGCACAGAGAAAGTGATGATAAAAATTTTTTGCTTGTAGAAGTACCGGGAATGGATATTGTTCAGCGTCCGTGTTATTATCGTGGTAAAGGGTTGTTAAAAGGCGCGTATGTACGAGTAGGCGATCATGATGAACTGATGACTGCTTATGAGGTGTATAGTTATTACGCATTTAGAAATAGAACATATGATGAGCAAAGAGTTGTTGAGCAGGCTGACTGTCATGCTTTGGAGAAAAATAGTGTCCAAAATTATATAGAACTTTTAAAAAGTAATAAACCTAATTTTGCAACATTTTCTGATGATAAAATTGCCGAACTTATGGCAATTTATAAAGATGGACATCCTACATTATGTGCATTGTTAGTATTTTCGCTGTATCCGCAGGTTTTTTATCCTCAGCTTTGCATTACTGCAATAAGAATTGCTGGAATAGAAATAGGCGAGACTACGGCTGATGGGCAAAGATTTATCGATAATAAAAGAATAGAAGGTAACTTGTCGCAGGTTTTGGAGGGAGCATTGAGGTTTGTGCGTACCAATATGAAAACCGGGACAAGCATAGATATAATTACGGGAAAAAATAAGGAGGAGACAGAATATCCTCTTATGGCTGTACGTGAAGCTATTTTAAATGCATTAGTGCATCGTGATTATAGTATTTATACAGAGGGAATTCCGGTACAGATTTTAATGTTTGCTGATAGGCTTGAAATTCGTAATCCTGGCGGATTATATGGACGTATAAGTGTAGATAGCTTAGGAAAACTTAGGACGGATACGCGTAATCCGGTGTTAGCAACTATGTTGGAATATCTTCATATTACAGAAAATCGCTATTCTGGTATTCCAATTATGCGTGAGCAATGTCGTCAGCTTGGAATCCAGGAACCGGTATTTAAGGATAATCGAGGCGAATTTTGTGTAATTTTTTATAATCAAAAGCAGAATGATTTCAAGTTGAATGTAACAGGACTATCGGATACGGAACTTGCTATATTAAAAATGTGCAAGGTACCTAGAAGCAAAAAAGAAATAGCCGCTCAGTTAAATCTTTCTTCAGTACAATATGTGTTTAATACTTATGTAAGGCCATTACTGGAACGAGGACTACTACAATTAACTAATCCCGAAAATATAAATAGCAGGTCACAAAAAATTGTTGTTAAATAAAGGTGAAATTATAAGTAAATTAGTTCATTTTTTAGGAATGAGCTGTTTTCAATTGGTGATGTAACTATAACACTTAAATATACATTTTAAAAATGCTATAATAAAACTACTGTAGAGGCTTAGAATATGGTATAATTATTTCATAATAATGTAGGTATATTTTAAGGATAACAGAACATAAAAATAAAATATCTATAAAATTGTTTTGGTTTTTGTGTTTAATTTTATTGCTAAAGGTAAAGATATAAAATTAAAAGAGGTGCAATTATGGAAGTCAAAGTGATAAAGTATTCTCGCAAAACAACTCATGAACTAAGGCTTAGATTAGCAAAAATGAATGCCAAAAAACAAAAAATGTCTGCTGTTGTTAATTTTTAGGTATCTATGTCGTCTGTAGTAATAGCTACTTATGCATTATTATTTAATATATTATCTGATAAATATGAAAAAATTATATTATCGATAATAACTATAGTAATATCTATAGTTGCTATTTTGGCTGTTATGTATCTAATTAATAAAAATTATTATTGTGATTTAAATATTGGGGCAATAGAAATTGTTTTAAATTGGATTATCTGCTATTGTTGTTTATTTTGTTCAAGAACGTCGTAAAAAATCAGAAGCGGCTTCTTTGATAATTATGCAAGTAGAAGATTTAGAAAGGCGTATCAATGAAATAGGTTCTTATATAGTAGATGGAAAATTGAATGAAACTGCTTTTTATGAATCGAATACAATTTTAAATATAGATTATTGGAATCAATATAAGCACTATTTTATTAAAGAAATTGATGCCTTTAGTTTTAGTGTTTTTGATAGTTTTTATAATTGTGCGTTAGAGATTACGGAACAGCAACAGCTAATGAAAAACTTTCAAAAGAATTCTTTGTTTTTGACTCAACAAACGATTATGAATATGGAAATGTCCTTTATTATGCAAGCGTTAACTTTATCTGAAAAGAATCCTATAGGACAGGATCAACTTATGGAATTATTTAAAATGATTATTCCTCCTAATATTGATGAAAGCAAAAAGAATACAGGAATATTAGAAAATCTTTTAAAAAGAATGATAGGGTCTAATCCTAATATTGATATGAATATATTTTGGAATACATATAATAAAAATAAAGATATTATTCATACGATTATAAATCAAAATGCTCTTTCTCAATACATACCAGTACAAATTAGAATTACTCTTGAAAGTGCTTTGAGAAAAAAGCTTCTATTAATATTATTGGTTGTGACGGATATAGAAAAATCAAACAAATAGCACACAGACAATTTTGATATTTGATTTATAAAATATTAAAATTGATATGCTTATAAACTAGAATTATATTTTAGTTTTGTTATAGAGATATTATAACAAAATTAAAATTAAGATCTGATTCTTTCTTTTGTATACTAGAAGTTACTCAGCTTGTAGAACAATATGTGATGGATAACGTATAATAAGTTGCGCAAATTCAATTCATAAAAAAATAGACATAGAACTTACCTTTGCTTACAATTAAGTTACCACACAAAACTTGAAAGAAGGTAAGATCTATGTCTGGTAACATT
>Ga0129315_1000442_pt1 | contig 34677 bp, 45 predicted proteins | sample Cm827metagenome_FD_94432 | JGI IMG/M metagenome (GOLD analysis project Ga0129315, IMG submission 94432) | Eastern black-and-white colobus group fecal microbial communities from Wisconsin, USA - Cm827 metagenome | ecosystem: Host-associated > Mammals > Digestive system > Large intestine > Fecal... | reverse complement strand
GCTGTTCCAGATTTTAGCAGGCGTTTCTTTTACAATCGTTACGATATTCGTAAGCATTGTGTTCATTACCTCTTTGGCTTTGGTCTGCATATTTGCGCCCCACGTAGCCACTTTGGTAACTGCGCCTACTATACCATTCCAGATTTTCTGCGGCAGCTCCTTTATAATCTCTATAACCTTTGTTACAAAGTCTGTTATAACTGTTCCGCCTTTTTCCTGCATATTTGCGCCCCACTCTGCTATTTTTTCCACTCCCGCTGCGATTGCCTGCGGTATCAGAGTAGGCAGCTCTTTTATTTTATTTATGATTGTTGTTACCAGTTTTCCTGCGGCTGTCAAAATCTTAGGCAGTCCCGTAATCAGCCCTGTTACAATGGCTGCTATAATCTGCGGCATTGCTGCAATCAAAAGCGGTATTGCATCTATGATGCCGTCAATCAGCGCAACTATAATATCGCCCGCACTTTCGATAATAAGCGGTATGCCCTCAACCAGTGCATTGATGATAGCCGTTATAATTTCTGGCAGTGCCTCAATCAGTACGGGTAATGCCGCTACAAGTCCCTGCGCCAGTCCTGTAATCAGCTGTAGTGCTGCCGTTATCAGTAACGGTATATTTTCTATCAGCATGGTTACAATATTTGTAATCACTGTTACGATTGTCGGCAATAACGTAGGTAATGCCTGTGCGATACCTTGCGCAAGGCTTATGAGTATCTGCATACCCGCCTCTAAAATCTGCGGCAGTAACTGTATCAGCATAGTTGCTATGCTGGTTATTACGCTCGTGATTGTCGGCAATAACGTAGGCAATGCCGTTATAATTCCCTGCGCCAGCGCCTGCATAATAGAGGGTGCGCTTTCCAGCACTGCCCCTGCAATATTTGTTATTACTTCCAGTATCTGCGGTATCATTTGTGTAATATTATTGATAATTCCAGTAACGCCCTGCTTTATCTTCTCGCCTGCGTCGTCCTGTCCTGCCATAAGGTCGCTCAATCCGTCCATAATCATTGTTATAGACGGCAGCATTTCCCCAGTGATGCTATTTTTTACGCCGCTAAACGTCCACTGCAAACGGCTTAAGCTGTCCTCAAACGCTGCACTTGCTGCTACTGCCTCGTCTGACATTATCATGCCGTATTCTTCTGTTTCGTCCATAAGCTGCTTAATTCCGTCTGAACCAGAATTAAGCAGCGGTAAAAGTTCTGCTGCGCTTTTACCAAAAATATCCTGTGCGGCTGCATTTCGCTTTGTTTCATCTTCCATGCCCGCCAGTGCGTCTATGCTCTCTAAAAGCACTTGCTCTGTGCTTTTTACGCTCCCGTCCGTATTCTTAAGGGATACGCCGATAGCCTCAAAACTTGCCCCTGCGCCTTTCGCTCCCTCTGCCGTTTTTCCCAGCTCTGTAGTAATGTTCTTAACACCTTTGGTTAAGTCGCTTACGCTGCTGCCGCTTCTCTCGCACGCATAGCTTAATTGTTGATATAGGCTTGCGCTTATCTGCATTTTCTGGCTTTCCTTGTCTATCTGGTCGCCCGCAGATGCCGTATCACTCGCCATATCGTAAAGTGCTTTGCCTGCTGCTACGGCTGCTGTGCCGATTGCTGCCACTGCTGCCGCTGTAGCTGTCGCCACTTTTTTTGCAACCTCTGTAAATCCACTAAATTTACTTGTTGCCTCTTTTGCCTGTTTGCCGCTGTCCTCTATCTCGTTTCCCATTCCGTCTGCGGCTTTTTCTGCTTTGTCCAGCTCTGTAGCTGTCTTTCCTAATTCTGTTTCTGTGTTTGCAAGTGCTGTTTTCTGGTAATTAAGCTGTGTTTCCAGTTTCTTACTTGCCTCGCTGTTCTCTCCTGTAGCCTCTTTGCATTTTGCAAGGGCTTTTTCTGTTTCTTCTACCTTTTTCTTTTGCTCGTCGTAGGTCTTTTTTAATACTTCCTGCTTGGCTTTCAGCGCCTCTGCACCACTTGCATTGCTCTTATATTCTGCTGTTACAAGTTTCATTTCAGAGTTAAGCAGCTTAAGGGTGCTGTTAATCTCTTTGCAGGCTGCTTTATACTGTGCCTCGCCGTCAAAACTAAGTTTGGTTTTAATATTGTCTGTTTTATCAGCCATGATTTACAAGCCCCCTAACGCTATGTCTATGTCGTCCATGCCCTCTGTTGCCTGTGCTGGTGTGCCGCTTTCCTGCCCGAAAATGTGCGGGTTATACTCCTTGTGATAGCCAAATAATTTAATTATCTGGTAAGGTGTCTTTTTCCATGCCTCGCTTTCTGGATAATGCAGCATAGCCATTGCTATATAAAGCAGCCGTGCGGTGTCTATTCGTCCTGCACGGCTACTCTGTTTCCCTCTTCTGTTGTTTCTTCGTCTGCTGCCTCTTTTTCCTCGCCGCCATTTGTGGAATATACAAAAGCTGCGAAAATAGCGTCCTTAATCTGCTGCAAATTGCCGATATGAATTAACTTACCTACCTGTAATTCTGTGAGCGGTGTTTCTCCCTCTTCCATGCCCTCGTTGATAATAAGGGTAAGCAACCAGCGTAAATCTTTAATCATGTTCGGGTTACTCTGGTCAAAAGCCTTGTCCAGCTTGTCGTACCCCCCAAATCTGTCCTGCATCTCGTCCAGTGCATTTAAGGAAAACAGTAAATAATAGGTCTTGCCATTCAGTTCTACTGGCATACGTCCGTCTTTAATTGCGCTCATGCTATAAAATTAAGGCGCAGCCTGCGCTACGCCTTTCTCCTTTCTCTTTTAGATTGTCTGCATTGCTCCTGTCGGTTCTGGTACTGCTGTAAACCACGATTTCGCCGCCGTGCTGTCCTCTGTTCCCACGTAGTCTGCTTTCCAGCGGTTATCTTTCTTTCTGGCTGTAAAATCTGCCTCAATATCTGGCGTATTAAACTTAATGCTCTCGCCCTTTGTCTCGTACTTTTCAGACGGCACTTTAAATTTTGCTTTAAGCAGCCATACATAACGGTACTTTCCACCTGTTTTCTTCGCTCTGAACCCTACAGCAACATACGGCGGCTCGTCCTCTTTTCCAGCCCATACTACGCTGTTCTGGTCTACCTGCTGCCCCAGCAGTTCTGCCAGCACTTCGGGTGTAAGGTCTTTAATTCCCAGCTTAAGCGTTCCGCTTGCAAATTCCGTTACGCTCTCGCTTAACGTATCATCTGCATATAAACTGCCGTCTGCTGTCTTTACGGATAAATCGGCGGTCATTGCCTCTGCCATTTTTTTAGGCGTTCCGTAGCTTTCCTCTCCGTCTGCCTCTGTGCATACGGCGTAGTATAAATCTTTCAATCCCAGTGTCATTGTTTAATCACTCCTCTTTCAAAATTTCGATTGTTATAGGCACTAACCAGTACCCCGTTTCTACTTCGTAACTCTCTGCATCTATACTGTTGATATAAACGCCTGCTGCTTTTAATATTTCTTTTGTTTTATCAAGCTGCGCCTCAAAATCGCCCTTGTGAAAAAGCGTAACTCTATACATTTCCCTGCTGTCTTTCTCTTCGTCGTCTGCATTTAATGCAGGCGTACCCAGCAGTCGCAGAAATGTATAATAAGCGTCTGGCTTATCTCGTCCAGTGTAAACGCCTCTCTGGGCTGGCAGCCCCGCACTTTCTAAAATTTCTTTTATGCTCATTTGCCCGTTTCACTCTCCCATATATTGCGCTGCGCCTCTACTACTTTTTCGTGTGCTTTTTCGTTCGCCGTTGTCATGTACGGGCGTGCCTGTTGCTTGCTTGTCCCGTACTCTGCTACAAATCCGATTGTTGCATATCGTACTTTGCTTTTATCGCCTTTTCTGTCGTTTCCATGCCCTGCCCGTCCTTGCGGGTATATCTCTACGTACTTTTCCGTATCGCTCCCCTTTACGTCCGTTGCTTTTATGGAATTGATAAAGCCGCCCGTTTCATTCAGTCCCATTGCCATTGCCTCTGCTTTCTGTGCCTCTACCAGCACGTCAGCGCCTGCCTTTAGCATTTTGGGTACTGCCTCAACCGTGGCGGCTTCTCTCTTGCTGAAAGCCTCTATAATATCTTCCAGCCCAACCGTATTAAATTCTCCCATGCTTACCCCTCGTTTCTGTGCCGTAAATCCGTAAGCGTAAGCTCTATGGTGTCTGTTCCTGTTTCATAGGTCTTAAGCACAAAATAACGCCGCCCGTTTACCTCTACTACGTCCTCGCCGTCATAATCTGCCTTGTGTACCTCGTACTTTGCCTCTACCAGTTTTCCTGTCTGCTGGCTCTTGAAATACTCGCTATACCCCACTGATTTTTTATTACAAAATACAGTACGGGTTCTTTCTTTCGGCTTTGTCGCAAATCCGTTTTTGTTTACCCTGTCTTTTTCGCTTACCTCGCTTATCAGCGTTATTTCGTCTATCCAGTCCATACCTTACCTCTCTTTTAGGTGTCCGTTTCGGACACATAGCCCAAATAAACGCTACCGCAATAGCAGTTACCCAGATATGCAGCATCTGTTTTATGCTCTAAGGCATCTATGCGCCCGTCCAATGTTTCCATGTTTTCGTAAACTTCTGAAAACGTATTATTTAAAGCCTGCATATTGCTGCTTTCTCTGGCTTTCATTTCCTGTATCAATGCCTTTAAGCTGGTAAAGCTAAACCACCTCATGCCAGCACCTCACTTATGCAAACAAGGCTTTTATTTCCTGCTGCGTAATTTCTGTAAGGTCTGCTGCTGTCAGTGCCGTTATTCCTTTTGTAGCTGTAAATTTGCCTGTTTTGTTATCATACGCAAGCCCTGTAATCACATTGCCTGCACCCGTAACTGTTACGCTTAAGTCGTCCAGTTGGATAAGTCCCGCTACTGCCTCGTTGATTGCTTTTGTCACGTCTGCGGTCTTTGCGTATGTTGTCAGTGCATTTGCAATGGCTGCCGTTACTTCCGTAGTCTTTGCATAACTGCTTAAGTCTACTTTCCAGTCTCCCACCTTTTCCAGTTTACCGTTAATTACCATGTATTCGCTGTAAAGGTTTCCTGCCTCTCCACTGGCATTTTTTACCATGTAAATTTTCTTTTCTGCGTCGTCCGCTACTGTATCAATGTCTCCCGTGCTGTCTACCATTACACGGCTTAAGTGGTCTGTCCCTGCAATCGCTGTGGAAATAGCGGCGGCTACCTCTGTTGCGGTCATTCCGTCTTTAATTCCATAGCCTGCAAGTGTTGTAGCTGCATCTGCTTTCCCGTTTATAAGGCTTTTCAAATCTTCTGTAAGATTTTCTACAGCTACCTTATCAAGCCCCCCCCCCAGCGCCCCTATGTCGCCTTTTTCTGCATAGCGTTCTTTAATTTCCGCTACCAGAAATTTAAGGGTATCGTATGTAACTCTCTTAATTGCCATTGCTCTTATTTCTCCTATCCAAACAAATCCTTAATATCCTGCTCTCCTACTTCGTCGTCCGCAGTATCTGGCGTAACGCCGCCTGTGTATTCACTGGATAGGCTTAAGTGCATTTTAAGGCACTCGTAAGATTTCCAGAATTGCTCTGATTTATCAGAGTATCCAAATTCTGCCTTGCAGTATAGCGTAATGGCTCTAATAATCAGTGCGTCTGTTTCTTCCAGTTTCTTTACGCCTACGTCCTGCAAATCCATTTTGCAGGCGGCTATGCAGTCGTTTATTTCTTCCGTGATTTTTTCGCTTGTGCTGCTGATACGCAGCGCCGCCCGCATCTTTTCGGTTAATGTTGTGGCAGTTGCTGCCATAGCCTGCACCCTCTTTCTTACTCTGTTTCTTCCGCTACTCCTGCATTTACCAGAACTGCTGCACGTTCTCTGGTTACTGTGTAAGTATCTCCTGTATCCTTAATCTGGTTCAATTCCTTATCAAGAAAACGGTTCTTTACTCTCACTTTTACCAGTCCTGCTGTTTTCTTTTCTTCCTCGGCTTTGGCTGCTGCCTCTGCCGCCTTTCTCTCTTCCTCGGCTTTGGCTGCTGCCTCTGCCGCCTTTCTCTCTTCCTCGGCTTTGGCTGCTGCCTCTGCCGCCGCCTCTTCCACTGCTTTCTTTTCCTCTTCTGTAAGTTCGCTGTCGTCTGGTATCTCTACCTCGACTGCTGCGCAGCGTGCGGCAATTTCTTTTTTTGTTCCCTCTGCATCTACTCCCAGCTGCTTTGCCAGTTCCTGCAAATCTTCTTTCTTGTAGCTTTCCAGCTCTTTAGCGTCTAAATGCCCTTTCATGGTCTACCTCGCTTTCTGGCAGCCAGTGCTTATACACCAGCTGCCTTGTTAATTACACTGCCTCGATTTTCTTTACAACTACAAGGCTGTTTTTGTCTACTACCTTGCCGTCTACAAGCATAATGCCCTTTGTAATCTGGTCGTCTGTGTCGTTGTCCTCATACTTCTTTACTCCCATAGAGTAGTTGGTATTAAGCACGTAGTCCTTGAAATTGAAAAGGAACGCAAAAATTGTATCTTTCGCAAGTGCTGCGCTGTAGCTTGCTACATAATCACAAAGTACAACGGTTCTACCTAAAAGCGTTCTTTCGGGCTTTCCAGATGTTCCGTAGTTCACTTTTGCGATAGGCTGCCCGTTCTTGTCTGTCATGCCTACGTATTCCATAAAGGTTTTTTTGCTCATGCACCATACAGCGCCATTTTCATAAGCCATAGGTAATGCACCCTCTGCCTTAATCAAATCTGCGTAAGACGGTGCGGCGCTTTCGATTGTCTGCCCGTCTGCTGGTGTCTCTGCTAAAATTCCTTTCGGCTTTCCTGTTCCGTTTCCGTCAATAATCGCCTGTTCCAGTGCCTTTGTCATTGCCTCAACGATATTGTTAATAAGCAGTGTCTCAAAAGCGCTGATTGCCATTGTATCTACTTCCAGCGATACAGCTACTGCGCAGCGCAGCTTATGGTATGCAAAAGTAATCATGCCGTCTTTTGCAATATTCTTTTTCTGCTTGTCGCTGCCTGCTCCCTCATTTACCCATGTTGCAGTAGGCTTTACAGTGGATACGGGAATAGATACGCCGCCTTTGTATGCTGTTCTGGTTACAAGTGCCAAAATCATACCTGTGCTTTCCAGCTTTTCTACAATCTGGTTAAGCACTGTCGTAGGAATTACTGCGCCTACGTCTGTACTCTTGCTTACTTCGCTCTGTCTGTACTCTTTCGGCAGTGCCTCGCCTCTGCATACGTATTTCATAAATGCTTTGCGGTATTCCATGCTGCCGTATTTGTCGTCGTTGTCTCCCTCGCCAGCTGCTCCCTTAAAATTTCTAAGCACTCTCTGCTGTCCGCTGCCGTCGCCCTCGCCGTCTCCTACGTTTTCTCCTGCTGCAATTCTTGCAAGCAATGCGCTACGCTTTTCTGCCGCCGCCTTAATTGCTGCTCTCTCTTCCTGTAAAGCCGTTACCTCATTTTCCAACGCTGTAATTTCTTCCTCTTTCAGCTCCGCTGCTCTTGTGGTAAGCTCGTTTTTAATTGCTGCTAATCTTTCCTCGATTTCTTTTAATCTCATGGTTATGTTTCCTTTCTTGTCTTTGTTTTTTATAAGCTCGCTCTAATCTTTAGTATTGCTGCCCGTCTTTTAAGCAACTCCTGCCGCTCCTGCTCATATCTCCTATTCGCAAAAGCACGGGCGCTTATTTCAGTATCTCCGTTTGCTGGAATACTCACGGCTGATACATCATAAACCTTTTTAATTCTCAAAATATTTCGTGTGTGTGTTTCCCTGTCGTAGCTTTCCTTTGCTACCGTAAACGCCCACGACATTTTATTTATCATGCCTGCGTCTATGTCTTGGTACAACCCACGGGCTAAATCTGTCTTACCCAAATCAGCTGCCACCTTAAGCCCTTTGTAATCTGGCTGTAAAATCAGCGTCTTATTAGATTGTCTGGCAAATACCCTGCCCTCATGGTCGTACTGCATGATAACGTCGCTCATATCTGCGCCGTCCAGTGCGTGTGCGTCTATTCTTTCGTAAATCTTTGTACCGTCCTCAAATTCATATAATAAGTACGGTGTATCAAACGTAGTTGCATAGCCCTCTACGTAATACTCTGTCTGTATCAGTTTTGTTGCTGCCTGTGCAGTTAATGGCGCAGCCAGCGCCCTATATTCCCGTTCTTTCTTAATCGGCATTATTTACACCCTCTTTCTCTTTCAGCTCGCCTGTCGGCTCTCCTGCTGCCGCTGGCGGTGTCTGCTGCGGCTCTGTCGCTTGTCCTGTCGCTGCTGGCGTTTGCTGTATGATTATCTGCGGTTTTTCATTGCTCTTTTGCAGTTCGCTTACCTCTGTATACTCCTTGCGGATATAATACTTTTCCCCGTCCTCTACGTGCGCCATATTCCAAATATCCATTACGCCGTTTCTGTTCAGTAGCGCACGGTCGAAAAGCTGCGTGCTTACGCTTAGCTTTGTTGCATTGCTGGCATATTGCAGACGGTTTGCAGAAAAGAAAATAGCGTTACCGCAGGCTCTTTCTCTTTCGGTAAAGCTCATATTTGTCATAACAAGCGATAACTGTATTGCAAACGGTTCTATTTTTCCCTCGTAGTAAGCGTTCCACGTATTTTCATCAAACTTATTTTGCAGAATATCCATATTTGTACCAAAATGCGTACATACATTTTCCTGTATATGCTGCATCTGCAATGCGTTTGGTGTATACGGCTTGCTTTCTACCTGTTTCAGTTCACTAAACTTGTTATCATAAATAATCATGCCGCTGTCATTGTCTGCGCTTAAGTTATCCTCTGTAAAACGCTGCCGCTCTTTCTTTATGTCCTCTGGTTTTAACATATTTGCTACCTTTGCCAGAAAACGAATATTTGCAGAATTTTTTACAGCGTTTATAATTCCCTCATTTTGCGTATGTATCAGCTGCATTGTCGGCTTAAGCGTCCTGTTATCTTCTCCGAAAAGGTCGTCTGTGTATTCAAAATCTGTCATAATGCCTACACGCTCAAACTCTATCGCTCCATGCTCTCCATTCGCAAAAAGATAACGTAAATATACCTGCCCTGCTGCCTCTACTACCTCGCAACGCTGCGCTCTCAACGGATACCAGCCGCAAAGCCGTCCGTATTCGTCGTCGATAGGTATAATAAAAGCGGTGTGTTCCACCGCTACATACGTTGCCAAACGTTTAATAAATTTTGTTGTATCCATGAAATAGTTAGGCTTATGCTGTAGTGTCTTTTCCAGCGACTTAAGGGCGCTGCCCTCAATCTCTGGCTTTAATTTGCTGCAATGCGTAGCAAAACTATTTACTGCTGTTCTGGTTAAGTCCATTTCATATACGCCGCCGTTGTAGCTGGTAAACGTCGGGCTGTATCCGTTCAGCATTTTAAAATAGCTGTCGATATATCGCAGCTCTTTACCATGAAAAAGGTAATCTAAAAATTTCATGCCGTTTACGCTCCTTTCTATGCGGCATTTTTAAGCAGCTCGCCGCACTCTTCCCAGTATTTCTGCCGCACGGTCATTGCATCTATGACAGATACAAAGCCGTCGATATGCGCCCGCTGCTCAATCTTTATAGGTCTGAATTTTCTTGTTTCCATGTTGTGCTTAAGCGCAACATTCAAGAAATGTGTCTTTAGTAAATTGTTGTCGGCAATCTTAAAATCGCCGTCTTTTATGATGCCCTCAAATTCCCGTATAACTGGTGTAAGGTTTTCGCCTTGGTAAACGTCGTCCATGTGAAAACCGTAATTTGCCATATCGGTAATAAGATACTGGGCGCTGTATCTGTCGTATCCAATTTTTAGAGGTCGTATGCCGTAATCTTCCAGCAGCATAGTAAACCAGCCGTAAACGTCGTGATAGTCTACGTAGTTCTCGCCGCTTAGTGTTATCAGTCCTTTTTTTACAAAAATGTCATACGGCACACCGTCCGTAGCCTGCAAATATTCCAGCCTGCCCCGTGGCATAAAGAACTGTGTAAACGCATACAGTATGCCGTCTTTCTGAATAACCACGCTTGCCGCCGTCAAGTCTGTTGTCTGGCTTAAATCAATGCCGCCCACTGCGTAGCAGTCCCTAAAGTCCTCTAAGGTCTTTTCTACGCCTGCGCTCTCTACTGTCTGATATTCCAGCCATGCAATAGAGCTGTTCTGTTTGATATTGCAATACTTTGTAAGGAACTCTGCTTTTTTGCTTAAGCTGCCCTCTGCTACGGCTATTTCGTCTATAAAAAAGCTCTCTTTTACAGATACACCCATGTTAGGGTTAGCCTTTTTAAGCTCGTCTATGTCGTTCCACTTCTCTATATCATCAATCATGTAAAGGAATGGTAATAGCCTGCGCTCTTTGCTGTTTCCTTTCAAGAAACTTGTGCTACGTTTCATCAGTTCATCATAAATACTGTCGTTGATATATCCCGCAGTGCTTATGCTTAATATCATTGGTTGAGTACGTGCGCCTAAAGCAGATTTCATAACCTCGTACTGCTTAAGTCCAGCGTCTCCGCTCCATGCTGCCATTTCGTCGCATACTACAAGCTGCGGGTTAAATCCGTCGGACTTCTTAGCGTTAAAAGCAATCGGTTTTATTACCGTGTTGCTCTCTGCAATATAAATATCGCTGCGCCTTTTCTTTGCCAGCTCTGCTAATTCGTCCTCTGCCTGTACCATTTGATAAAATCCGTCATACACTAATGCGGCTTGGACTAATTTTGGTGCTAAGCAATATATCTCTTGCCCGTACTCTGGCTCTAAATATGCCATATATGCAATAATCGCAGATGCAAATAAACTTTTTCCGTTTTTTCTGCCAATAACAATAAAAATTTCACGGAAAACACGTATTTTTTCTGCGTCTTGTATGCCAAAAATAACAGAAACTATGGCTTTTTGCCATAGTTCCAATTTGATTAAATCATTACGCCCTTTGCTGTGGTGGCAAAAATTCTCTATGAATTTTATAGCCTTGTTTGCTGCCTTTGCATTAAAAAAATACTCTTGCTTTTGCAGCCCGTTTATAATGATTTCGTATATCTTTTTTATCCATTTTCCCGCTATGATTTCGCCGCTTGTAATCTTTGCGTGGTACTCATAGATATAATTTCGATATGGCGGCAATCCTGCTTACTCTTCCCGCAAGGCTGCCAGCTTGCTTGTCTTTCGTTTTGCAGCTGGTACTAATTCCGTCAGCTGCTTTATTACTGCTGCATAGTTCTTACTAAGCGCTATGTATGTTTCTGCCTCTGGGCTTTTCTTTGTTCCCCACTGGTTCTGCCCGTTCTGGTATTCACTCGTCCAGCCGTCTTTTTCAAGTGTCGCCTGCAAGTCGTCCAGCTCAACGCTCATAAATGCAGCCTTTTCTATCAGCGGCGTTACTAATTTTCTTTTGTTTTCGTCTAAGTCCTTAAAAATTCCTTTAAGTCTGGTCTTTTCTGTCTTTATCCTCTGTTCTTTGGTTTTCTCTTTCTTTGTTGCCATTCCTTTACCCCGCTTTCCATTCCTGCGCCGCACCACACCCCCTACACCACCCGTGCGCACGCCCGTAGGGTAATTTTAGGGTATCCCCCTCGGTATTCGCCCCCTTTAATTATTTTTCTGATATGGGGGGAGTATGCCGCCGTTCTCGTCGAACCGATACCGCTTATGCCTCTCCTGTTTGTGGTGTTCCTTGTTGTGGCAGTCTTGGCACAACGCCTCTAAGTTATCCCAGCACAACGTAACGCTTATGTCGTTTATGTTCTCTCTGTTAAGCCAGCGCTTATGATGCACTATCTTTGCGGGCTGCCCGCAGCGTTCACAAATATAATCTTGTGACATTAAATAAGCGGCTCTGGTTTGTTCCCATGCCGCTGATAAATAAAAACTCTTAGCCCATGCTTTCATACTGTCCCCCTCTCTTTCTTCATTCCCCAGCGCCCTAAGTTTCATGCGCTGGGTGGAGGCTAAAGAATGAATAGAAAAAGAGTAGGCAACTGCTGCCGCACATGGCTTAAGCTATCGCCTACTCATTTCATGCTATCATTGTATCTCTTTTGTTTTCCCATGTAAACACCACGTTTTTACCATTACTTTACCACGCCAGCTGTTCGCTCTTCATCAATCCCCCACAGCAATACTGACAGCTCGTTTATGATACCCGTTACCCAGCGCCTCGGTGTGTTCTTTCCCGTGTCCAGTTCCTCGGCAATTTCCGCATAGTCCATGCCCTGCATAAAATACATTTCAAACGCCTTGTACTCTACGCCTCTGCCTGCTGCCTCTCTGCGGCGTTCTATCTCTTCTACCGCCTTGTCTATATGCGCTGTCATTATCAATGTCTTAAAGCGTGTGCGTCTGATACTCTCTAAGTATGTACGCTGCTGCTCGTCCGTCATACCCTTAAGCTCTAACTGCTGCCCGTCGCTTATGGCGTTCTCGATATGAAAAACTGCATCACGGTAACATTTCATAAGCGTAAAAGTATTGTGGTATTTCTCTTTCTTCCGCTCCTGCTTTTCCTGTCGTTTCAGTTCCGTTATTGCAGCCTTTGCCTGTTTCTGCATCAGCTCCGTTAATTCGCTTTCGTGCAGCTGTACCCAGCTTTCAGCCTCTGGCGGCATTTCTACCCCTGCCGCCGCTGTTGTCTTTGTTTCTTCCTGCTCCATGTTCTGTACCTCGCTTTCTGTTAATTAAACGGCAGCTCTTCGTCTGCTCCCTCTGGTATGTTCATAAACCCGTCGCTCTCCGGCAGCTGCTGCCCTCTCGCCTCTGCCTCTGCTTTGCTCTCTCCAAATCCTACGCTATTTGCCACAACCTCTGTGTAATATACCTTGCCGCCCGTGCGCTGGCTCTCGTAGCTGCCCGTTTTAATCTTGCCCGTAACCTCTGCCCTGCTGCCTTTGCTTAACCATTTCTGCGCCCATTCCGCAGTACGCCCGAAACACTTAATATTTATAAAGTCTGTGTCTTTCCCGTCGTCTACTGCAAGCGTAAAGCGGGTAATAGCTGTACTGTTATCCTGCCCGCCATATCTAAGCTCTGGCTCTCTTGTAAGCCGCCCTGTAAGTGATACATTATTCATTCTCTCTGCCCCTCTCTTCCAGTTTGTCCAGCTTTGAAAATATCGCCAGCAATTCCAGCGCAATTATTCCCAGTAATATACTTGTCATTTTCTACCGCCTCGCTTTCTTCTCTCAATCCAGCTGCCACATTGCTAAACGCCGCCGCTACGCTCTCGCAGAATGTCGCCAGCACTGGCTTTATGCTCTTTACCCAGCTGTTAATAGCTGCCGTCAATGTTTCTGCTGCTGTTGGCAAGGTTTTATTTATCTGTCTTGCCATTTTTCTTGCAAGCCTGCGCTGTTTTCGCTTGTCCAGCTCTAACGGCGGGTTTACTCCGTACTTTTTCTTGTAGTTCTTTTTCCACTGTCTGTATTTCACTGCTTACGCCCCTTTCTCCATATCGCATACGGCAGCGCCCATACTGGCGCTGTTATTATCAACGCCAGTTTGACTACGCATATCAGGCAATATACCGCCCCGTCTACTGCTGCCTGTCCAAATTCTTCCAGCGCATCTACTACGCCGTCCATAAACTCAAACATTTACCGCCCCGCTTTCCGTGTCCGTTTCGGACACCTTGCCCGTATAGTCTGTTACTCTGATACCCAGAATACAGTAACCCTCTGTAAGCCCTGTATAATCTTCCAGCATATAAATAATATCTGCATCAATCGTGCGCCCTGTGTGCTTACCGTCCTTAAATTCCAGCATTTTAAGGCTGTCGCCCTGTTTATAGCCTCTGTCATTCTTCCGCAGCTCAAAGCTCTTTTTCCCGCTTACTACGTCCTCGTAATAAGATGCCACTATTTTTACCTCATGCTGCTTATGCTCTGTGTTTCCCTCGCTTGGCAGATGCTCCATTTTTTCTGCGTCTGCCCGCTCCTGCAATTTCTTCTTTGTCTGGCGGTCTATAGCGTCCTGCTCTTCGCTGTATCGCTGTTCGTCTGTCTTTTCAGCCTCTGCCTTGTTTATGTACTGGTCGCATTTCTGGCACGTTCCCGTTTTTACGTTGCAGTCCTTGTATTTCTGGCAGGAATAGCACAAAGACGTTATGCTTTCTGGGTGCGGTGTTTCGTAATCGTCCCCTGCCTTTTTCTCTGCTACCTTTTCCGCTATTTCCTTTGCCCTCACATTTTCGCCCGCTGCTGCTTTTTCCGCTACTTCTTTCTGCTCGTCCTCGTCCAGCTTTGCTGCCTCGTATGCAGCAGTGATACCTAAATTGCCCTCTTTCAGCTGCTCTTTAATCTCCGGCGTTGCGTTGTTGTTGATTGCGTCCATTCTGGCTACGTTTGTGCTGCTTTCGTTTATCATAGCCGCCACTAAATCACGCATTTTGCCTTGTATCTCTAAGCCGTCCTCTTCCTTGGCTCTGATAAGTGCAGCTTTGGTGCGCTCTACTAATCTGGTTTTTTCATAGGCTGTAAGTTCCTGCGTATATCCGTTGCCAGCCAATAAGCGCAGCTCATACATTGCCTCGCTCATATCCATAAAGCGGTAAAGCACTTTCTCATACTCCTTATGCCCCCGCTCTAAGTTCAAAATATTTGCCGCATTACGTCTGTGTCCGTCGATTATACGGTATTCCCCGTTTACTCTCGCCAATACTGTAGGCTGTTCCTGTCCTACGTGTAAAAAGCTGTCTGCCAGCTCTTCTATGTTCTCTAATTTCTGGTGCGTATTCTCCTGCGCTGCCTTTACCTCGTAAGGGCTTAAATAAATCTCTTTGTATCCGTCCGTCTGTGCCTGCTGCCCTGCTGCTTTCGTCTTTGCGTTCAGAATGTCGTTAATACCAAACTTTGCCATATTCTCTACCTCGCTTTCTCAATCCTTTGTTTTTTCTTACACTGTCCCATTACTCCGTTGCACATTTCGCACGTTCTCCAATGCTCGCAAGCGTCGCTTTGCGGGCATTTCTGCCCTGCAAATTTGCCGCCCCAGTTCCAGCACTCCGTACCGCCAGTCCTGCGGCAATGCCAGTAAACGCATAATCTCTCTTTATGTGCCACGCTTGCTACCTCGCTTTCCCTGTATACGCTGTTACAAATTTCTTGTACCCCTGCGCCGCTCCGCAGCATGGGCTATACTCATAAATCGGCTTACGCATGAAAGTATTTTCTGCTACTTTCTTGGAATACCGAATAATACCCAGAATATTAAAATCTGTCTTTTGTTCCAGCCACTCTACGCCTGCTGCCTCGCCGTCTGTGTTCTGGTATGACGTAATCAGTACGCCTGCCAGCTTTAATGCTGGGTTAAATGCCTTTGCGTCCTCTATCTGCTCTGTCACAATGTCCAGCCCCTCTAAAGCGTCCTCGTCCACCTTTACGGGTACTATTACCTCGTCCGTGATTGCCAGCGCATTTATGACATTAAGCCCAATATCCGGCGGGTTATCAATGATACAGTAATCATAAAAGCCGCCCATAATGTCTGCAAATCTCTTATAGCGTTCTGTCTGGTTCTCGCTGTCCTCTTTTGTCAAATTCCACGTAGCCCCAAAAAGTGACATATTCGACGTAACAATATCTATGCAGCACTGCTGCCCTACGTAATCTGTATTCTGTATCAGCTCTGTTGCTCCCTGCCAGTCCCCAGCCAGCAACCTTGTAACTGGTGCTACGCTCTCTGCGTCGTATCTGCTATACGCCTTGCTTAAATTCCCTTGCTTATCATTGTCAATCAGCAGCACCCTGTAGCCTCTCCTGTAAATCTCATACGCCATGTTTGCCGCTGTAAAGGTCTTGGCTACGCCACCTTTTAAATTCAAAATGCTTATTGTTTTCATTCTTTGCCTCTCTTTCCTGCGTTCGCCTCTAACGCATGGTTACTGTTTCCTGCTCTTTTGTAAGCTCGTCTGAATGTAATAAATACTGCTCTATCAGCTGCGCTGCTGGCTGCCAGCCGTAGCAGACGTCGGTATAATAGCCCTGCTGCCGCAGATACTCTAACCACTCTTTCTGTTTCTTGGTCGTCGTGTTCTCGCCTGCCTTAAGCTCTATGTAAAGCCCATGATACCCAGCCCTTGCAGCTGGTAGCATAATATCCGGCACGCCAGCCTTTACGCCCTGCCTCTTAAGCACCGCTGCTGTTGCTTTATCACGTTTGCCGCCGTTTGGCACATGATACATATATTGCAGTTCCGGCATAATCCCTGTTCTGTATGCAGCCCAGCTAAATAATGCCTCTTGATGCCCGCTTTCGTCGTCCAGTCTAAAGTTTCTCATTTTCTCGCCTCGCTCTCTGCTTAAATTCTACATACTGGCAAATTCTGAAAAGCAGCCCGTCCTTATGCGGCTTGCTGTTCTCTATCGCCAAAAGCGTTATTGTTTCCTCGCTTTGTAGTCCTGCATTTCCCAGTACATCCCAGCGGCATATATCGTAGTATCTGCACCGCAGGCAGCAGCGCTTACAGTCCTTGCCTTTCTGGAATAACCAGTATTTAATTTTTCTATCATGTTTTCTGCCCTTTCTGCTGCCGTTGTCTTTCCAGCTCTCCTGCTGTTCAAAAATAGTCGCCGCAATTCTAAGCGCCAGATATGCTGCCACAATCAGCGCCAGCAGTCCGGCTATTATCAACACTACTACAATGGCAATGCCCTTGATTATCTGCATTTCATCCCCCCTTATCCGTTATTTTTACTAAGGTGTATCTTAAATACCCATAGCCGTAATACTCTGGGCTATGTACTCCCATGCTCACACTGTTCTTGTCTACGTAATAGCCCTTTATTGCCTTTGGCTCTTTCTTGAAATACTCACGGTCTGAAATTATGTGATACTCCGGCTCTGGTCTTACTAAATTCTTGCTGCAATTCCAGCGCTTGCCCTGTAATGCTCCGTCAGTACCCTTTTTGTGCGTTCCTGTGTATTTGATTAAATAATTTGCCAGCTCTGCATAGTTGCCGCTGTCGTCCAGAGGAAATACCTTTACCCTGTTATGCCCCTCGTATGCCTTATACCAGCAGCGCTGTAAAATCTCTGTGTCAATTTTATTTACTACAAGGTGGTGATGCCTCGCACCTTTCTTGCCTATCTCCATAACGTGTATGTATTTGAACTCTAACCCTGCTTTTCTGTACTCCTTTCTGCACTCCCTCAAAAATACGTCTATGTCGTACCGCATCTGTTCCGGCGTTCTGTCTGGCTGCCCTTTCCTGCGGATATAATCAAGCACTAAATGGTAGTCCCCATAACCATAGTTCGCATTTATGAGTATCCTTAACTTTCTCTCTGCCTGTCTGGTGTTTACTTTCTCCTGCTCTTCTTTTGTTGGCTTTACCTTATCCCCTCTGCTGATACCTTTCTTTTTGTATCTGCTGGTAAAGTACCTCTCTATCTCTATCGTATTCCCCGCTTTTGTTACCCTCTCTACGTATGGCATATATCTACCTCTCTGTCGGTTCGTTAATACTTTTATCAAGTGTTAAAACTGGCTGCCCGCCCGTTAATTTTCTTGACTTTGCGCCATACATAGCTTATAATTTTTATAGTATTTCAAAGCTGTATAGCTTAGCGCCTATGGTGTTTCCCCACCGTAGGCGCTTTTATTTTTCATGTTTCCTGCCGCTCTCTTACGCTGCCTAACGCACACATATAAGCCAATTTATATGCTGCCGTGCAACCGCAGGCGGTGCAGTATTTCTCATAGCCCATAACGCTATATAATCTGCGTTCATAGCAAAACTCGCACTTATGCAGCTTTGCGTAATCGCTCGCCGCCCGCTCCTGCCGCTTTTCCTCATATTGCATATAGGCTTTAATCTGGTTCGCATCTATAACCGCAATCCCTAGCGCATTTGCTGTATGTATTTCTCTGTCCATTCCCTCTGTTATGCCGTATTTCACGCCAGCAATAACAAAATCGCAGCCTTTCAGCAGTGCAAGCCCCGCAGCCATGCCTTTTGCCCGCTCTTCCGGCTTTTTATCGTCCATGCACTGCGTCATATATAAATGCGGCGTAATGGGCGCTAAACCCGCCTCTAATGCCTGCCGTGTCAGCTGCTGCGCATAATCTATGTTTCTGTCCAGCTCTGCGCCGTCTTTCGCCCTGTAGGGGCTGCATATATAAACTTTTCTCATGCCTTTTTACCGCTTTCTGTTGTGCCTCTGCCCGTGCCTGTTTATTTCCTGCCAGATATGCTGCTAAGCACATCAACTCGTCTGCTCCCTTTTGGTCTATAAAATTACAATCAACGCAGCATTTACAGTACCCCGTAATCTGTAAATATCTGTCGTATACTTCCTGCGGTGTCTGGCACTGCTTTAAGCTGTCCACCATGCCTGCAAGCTGCTGTATTGCCTTTATGCCTGCCTCGCCGCCCTTTCCGTGTATCCCTACTGTAATCTGTCGCATTTTTGTTGCGCCGTCTGCTCCTAAAATTGTTTTACTCTTCATTCTGTACCTCGCTTTCTTCCTTAAACCCAGCCAAAAGCATAGTCATTGCATCTATCGCCGTATCAAAATGTTTTCCCAGCTCCGCTGCGTCAGTAAGCCCCTGCTTTGTGTTTCTTCCATTCCCTTTCATTACTTGCGTTTGCAAAATAGGTTTTAGCTGGCTAAGCCCAGCTATGCTGTTCTCTAACTCTTCCTCACTCACGCAGATTTTTACATAGCCCTTACCAATGCGTTCAACGCTCATTTTCTGCCTCTTCCTTTCTTCTAATCAGCCGTACCGATACCTCATAAGCTGTACGCTGTTCTCTTTCTCCTGTGGCTGCATCAAGTACCTTTTCATACTGGCGGCTCTGATACCGTCCCAGCAGCTCTACAGTGTCGCCCTGCTGCCACTGCGCCGCCTCGTCTGCCTGTTCCTGCCAGCAGATGCACGGTAAATAGCAGCTGCCGCCTGTAAGCTCATTTCTTACTTTTACCGTAATATCAGTAATACGCTTGCCTCTTGGCGTTTCTCTGTGTGTTGGTTTATTCGCTATAACGCCTCTTATTGCTACCTCGTCCTGCTCTACTGCCTTTTCTGATACCGCCACAAAATCTGCCAGAATATATACCAGCAGTCTACCGCTCTGGAAGTCCTTAAGTGTCTGCGCCTTGCCTGTCAGTAAAAGCCTGCTGCTCTCTACAAATTCCTGCATAATGTCAAACTCTATGCCGTTGCAAGCCCTGTATGGTACGTCCTCTGCAAATACTACCGTTACCTCGTCCGGCACGCCGCTTGGTCTTACCGTTTCCAGCTTTGCCATATAACCACAAAACGGCAGCCCGCATAGCTGCTTAATTTCCTCAATCTGTGTAAGCGTTCCTACCAGTCCCGCTGCATTTTCCTTGATACCGCCGCCTGTAAGCTCGTCCATGATTGCAGTATCTAAATCCCGTAAAAAATCCGGCTTTTTCTTTGTCATACTTCCTGCCCTTTCCTTTCCTGTATGTATATGGTGTAGTAAAGTGACATCTGCAAATCACTAAACTTATACTGCGCTGTCTGGTCTGGCTCTAATGGTTTCATAAGCCCCAGCTCTTTCCAGCGTCTATGCGTTATCTCCGGCACTGCCCTAAACTTCTTTACCTCATGCTCGCTGTATTTTCGGTATTCCTCGCTTATCTCATGGTCTGCAAACGGTTTGAACGCTGCCAGATACCCTACGTAAACCTCTGCTTTGCCCTCGATAATGCGCAGGCGGTCTGAACTTTCCAGCGTGCCTATAAATTCCTTTACTGTCACTGTCTGCCTCTCCTACTTCTCCGGCATTTCGTACAGCCTCGGTATTACTGCTGCAAATGGCTGTACGTCCATGCCGCCCCTTACTATGGCTGCACCGCCAGCCGTAAACAGATAGCTTACGCACGCTTTCTGTATCTCGTCCAGAACCTCTAAGCAGCGCTCTTTTGTGGCATACTCTCCGATTTCCTCTAAACACCCGTCACTTATGCAAATTACGTGGCGCTTTTTGTCTGCCTCTGCGCCGCCTCTCTTTTTCTTTACGTCCTCATACTCTCCGTACTCTACGCAGGCGTAATTACCGCCCAGTCTATACAGCTTTTCTTTATTCTGGCTGCGTATGTATACCTCACTCATTGCCTGCCTCGCTTTCGTCCTTATGCTCTTGGTAGCCCTCTAAGTAGCCTATTGCCTCTACGTCAATGTCCTTGCCGTTCTTACCGTCGTTGTTTATCCGAATTTTTCCGTAGTAGGAATAAATGCAGCAGCCGTCATAGTCGTATACTCTTATACTGCCCTCTGTGGCTGCCTCTGGCGTTTCAATAACCAGTGGCTCTGCCTGCTGCATCTGCGCTGCTACCTGTTCGTCCGTCACTGGCTCGCTGTTCTTTCCTCTGTACCAGATAACCCACATAAACAAAATAATTGCCGTCACGCCTGCTGCTATAATGGCTGCGCACTGTATCAGTTTCTTAACTACCTGTCGTTTTCGTTTTCTCATTTCCCGCCTCGCTTTCCTCTATCATTGCAGCCCTGCTGCGCCGCTCTATTCCTGTAGCCATAAAAGCTATTTTCATATCTCTTTCGTTAAATTCGTCGTAGTCTGCTGTTGGTGCATCTTCTTGGAAAATCTTCTGTGCCTGTATGAAAGCGTCCATAAATGTACCTAATTCCTCATAAAATACATTTCTGTAAAATTCAAACTCTAACTCTATTTCGATTTTCTGCGCTTTCGTGCAATATATGCCGATTTTCTGCCGCCGTCCGTATGGCTTGTATACTGTCCTGTCAGATTTTGCACCCATAACCTTATACATACACTGTCGCAGTAGCTTTATCTCATGCTTTCCGTTATAGGAAAATAACGTATATTCATACTCTTCCTTTTGCAGCTCGTCTAAGGAATTTATGCCGTTATCCTTAAGCAACTTTTCAAGTTTCTTTTGCGCTGTCGTTTTCTCGCCACCTACGCCCCGCTCTGCCAACGCTTGCAGCTTTTTAATACGCTGTATTGTTTTTTCGTCCATGTATTGCCCTCTCTTCTGTAGCAAAATAGTAGTTGTCCACTATCAGCATTTTTTTACTGAAAAGGCACATAAGCCCCAGCGGTACGGTAATAACCGCTATTGTTATGTCGCCCTCTGTCGCCCATACTGCCAGCACGGTAACTGCCAGCATTGCAAGCCCGTAGGCTTTCTGCTTAATGAAATACCAGCGACGGGCTTTCTTTGCCTGCTCCCGCTGCCGCCTCTGCTCTTTTTTCTTACGCATATCTGCTATGGCATCTGCATAGCCTCTCTGGTATGCGTCCTCTACTATCAATGCCTCTGCTGCCATTCTCTGCCTCTCTTCCTTTCGGCGGCGCTCTCTGTCTTTCCATGTGTGCCGCTCTCCTGTTCTGGCGTTTTGTTTTTACCGTGCGGGCTGCTTTTCGCATTAAAAAGCAACTGAAAACCTGTTGACTGTCCACATACTTTCTGGCTGGTATGACCGCCGCTATTTTTCCACGGTATACAGATTGCAGCTATTAGCCTGCTGCCCTCTGCCGCAGGCTCGCCATGCCTGCTACGCAATGTGCCGTGTGGGACTTGAACCCACGACTTGCCGCTTATGAGGCGGCTGCTCTAACCAACTGAACTAACGGCACTGGTGGCGACTGCTGCCGCCTATTATTCTCCTCTATTTCCAGATATGAACCATAAATATAATGCTTTCACTTCGTAACCGCTTAATAATTCCATTTGCTCCATGCACTCTAAGAACCCTCTAAGTTTTCCTCTGTTCCGTTCGTTCTCTTCTTTAAGTCCTTTTATCTTTGCTCTATCAATCAGCGCTGAAAGTGTTTTACAGTAATTCATTTGCTTTTCATTTAATTTCTTAAGTGCCTCTCTTGTCATATCTCTTTTACCTCTCTTTCGTTATCTTATCCCAGTCTATCTGCTTTCTTATTTCCTCGCTTTTCTTGCTATACCACCCGTCCACGGTATAGCGTAAATATCTTATGTACGCCCCTTTACTGCCTCTGGTTTTATCGTATGGATTTTGCTTTAATGCGTCCTCTAATTTCATTATTTTCCCTTTTTTATAGTGCCTGCTGCCCTGCTGCCGCTGTGTACGTTTCCAGAGTAGCCCCGCAGCGTTTGAACTCTCTATAAATCGTATCTCTGTGTGTTCCCAGCGCCTCTGCAATATCTTTTACGCTGCTGCCCTGTTTGCTCATAGCCTCTATGGTCTGTCTATCCTCGTAATGCAAGCGCTTGTACTTTCGTTTCGCCATGTTCTATGCTCCTTTCCGTCCTCATTTGCTTTTATGGTAAAAAAATAAGCGTGTCAGAGTTTTTACGCTCTGCACGCTCTTCTTTTCTGCTGTTTCCTATAAAAAAAGAAAATCGGCAGAGGCTTTATAACCTCTTGTCGATTTTCATTCTAAAACTTATCACTAAAAATGTCAACATTAAAATCGACATTTTTTCGTGTTTTTATCGTTTTGCCATTTTGCACAATACGCAGCCTGTTTTATTGTATATTTTCACTTTTAGGCAGCGCAGTAGTAAGGCTGCCACTGCTGCCAGCCTCTCACGCTCCCTGTATCCGTTGTTATGCAAGCTGCTTTACCTCTTCCTTGAATAGTTCCCCCGCTGAATGGTAGCCATGTATTTTGCGTGGGTATCCGTTTATCCAGTTCTCTATACTCTCTACCTCTTCCTCTGTCCTGTCGTCAAAATTTGTGCCTTTCGGTATCTTCCGGCGTATCATCTTATTTGTTACCTCATTCGTGCCACGCTCCCAGCTACTATAAGGGTGGCAGTAATATACCTTTGTACGCTTTTCTCCCTCGTTGATAATAGAACGCTGCAAGCCCTCTGCGTCTGCAAACTCGCTGCCGTTGTCTACCGTGATTGTCTTAAATACCCGCTTAAACATATCAGCGCCCCATTTTCTTTCTAATCTATCCAGCGCCGCTACTACTGCCTCGTCTGTATGGTCTGGCAGCTTAAATATAATCTCGTTTCTGGTTTTCCGCTCTGTCAGCACCAGCAGCGTATTTTTTGACTTTCCACGCTTGCCTAAAACGCTGTCCATTTCCCAGTTGCCGAACTCTTCCCGTGTATCTATCTCTTTCGGGCGTTTCTCTATACTCTCGCCTGCTGCTGCCCTTGACTGCTGCCGCTGCACTTTCTTATATTTCCGCTTTTTATTCTTCTTTACTGGCAAATCCTTGTTAGACAGCTTAAGGAAAATGCCCTTATCAATGTAGCTGTATAAGGTCGTTACGCATACCGTTACGGAAAAGTCCCCCTCTTTTCCCTGCGCTTTCAGCTCTCCCAGTACCGCCGCTGGGCTGTAATCTTCATTTACTATTTTATCCTCTATGTAATTTGCGTATGCAATATCATTTCCTATTTTAAGCTGTGTACCTCTCGCCTTTAAGTTTTCCTCTGCCTTTTCCTGTGCAATATCTGGACTATAGCGCAGTTCTTCCGTATAGTCGCTGTTTCGGTGCATATACTGCCCTCTCTTAAGCTCATTATATATAGTGCTACGGTGTACGCCCAGCTGCTCCGCTATCTCTATCACGCTATGCCCTGCTTTTTTCAACGCCTCAAGACTTATACGGTCTGCCCTCGTCAGCTGGTGGCTGCCTTTCTTATTCGCCATTTCTGCTACCTCTCTTTCGTTCCTGTTCTTTCCCCATATACGACGAAAAGCCGCAAACTCTTTTACAAGTCTGCGGCTTATGCCTTTACCTATTTACAACACTTTTTACAAGCGGTGTATTTCTTCTTTGCTTGGCTTAGCGGTATACTCTTTGGGTTTTTCATTCCCGAACAGTTAGGCTTACTATGGTATTTTTTGTTGCTACGGTCTATATATACTGTAGTTTCTCCCGTATGCTGGCTTACGCCGGGCGTTGCGTCCTCGATTACGTCAAGCTCTATATTGCACCCGAACGTCTGTACCCCCCCCCCCCCAGAAATTTCCAGTATTTCTGCGGTGTAGCGGGCTTTCGGGTATTTTCTCGCTAAGTCCCCCGCCAGCTCCGCCGATAGATTGCCTATTACCTTATCGCCCCACTTTACGTATGCGGCAGGCTCTCCGTTGTATGTATACTTTTCTACTGTAATATCTTCACTGCCGGACATTCTGCTTAAAATATCCTGCCTGTTTTCTCCGTCCTCATTATTGAACGTCACGCCTACTACTTTCGTTCTGATTGTATCTAAAACTCTGCCACCAGATGCAGCGGCAGGCGCTGGCGTTCTGTTTCCGTTCTCTTTTCCTGCGCTTTTCTTTTTCAGTCCAAAATAGGCGCATACTGCCGCAACCACAATACAGCCCGCCCCACCTGTTATATTTCCAGACGGCAGCGCCGTTAAACCGCTTACTGCAAATAATGCAGCCACTACCAATAAAATCACTTTTTTCTTTGTCATAGTAAGCCCTCGCTTTCGTTTCTACTTCAATTCTAAAATTTCATCAGCAGAGGCGTTAAGCTCTCTGCAAATTTTCGCAAACATTTCTATAGTCGGTGCGTGCGCCCCATTCTCCCACCTGCTTATATCTTTCTGGTGGACTTGCAGGCGTTCCGCAAGTTCTGACTGTGAAACGCCCGCCGCTTTTCGTGCTTCCCTTATGTTTTCGCCTAAATTCATGCCTTACCTCTCTTTTCCTTTGCTCTCAAAATGAAAGCAATAAGCAGCTTTACCAGTCCTGCTACTACTAAAAATACTCCTAATTTCAAAAGCATACTCTTTACTCGGCTGTGGGTTTGTGTTATATTTTTTATAGGCGGCGGGCTTATCGCCCGCCTGTCGGTTAGGGCTTTCGCCCTAACCTATGTACTTACCGATTATGATAAGTATTATGCCTATGATTAAGTCTATCAATGCGTTGATTGTCAGGTCTCGCCATTCGATAGGCTTTTTCTTTTGTTTCTTTTTCTTACCCATTGTGCCGTTTCTCCTTTCCAGTGGCTTTGCCTCTTATTTGTTCTTATCTCCTTTCCATGATTTTATTATATACCAACTTTGGTATATTGTCAACGCTTTTATGCAGAAAATCCTATAAAACTGCAAAAAAAATAGAGGGCAGACAGCGAACCGCCCACCCTCAAAAACTTAAGCTAATCTTGTGGCATAATCTAAGCTAATCCAGCCTGCGCCACTCTTTAAGCGTCCCCAGCCAGCGCTTGCGCCCTGTCCGGCTTTCACTTCTACAATGGTAAATACTCCCTTTCCTGTGGTTTCTCCCGTCTTTGCATAGTTCGTGCCTGCTCCCGTTCTAATATTAAGGTCTAAAATATCTACCTGTACGCTAAACGGAACGCCTGCGCTTGCCTGCTGCACCGCTGCGGTATATACCGCCTTGCCGTTATCATCATATACGGTATAGCCTGCCTTGCAAGCGTTCTTTGCATTTTCCAGCGACGTAAACGCCCCCAGCTGGCTTGCTGCGTCCGTCCAGCTCTTGCGCACTCTGTAATACTTTGTACCGTTTCCTGCTGCATACTTTTTATAGTATCCCTCGCCGTACTCTGCACGCTTTTTCTTTACTGTTTCGCTCTGGTCTGCTGGCTTTTCATATCCAGTAAGAACGGCATCAGATGCAGCACGCACGCTACCCGCCTTTTTCAGTGCGTCCATTACTGCCGTGTAGCCCTGCAATTCTTCCCATAAAAAGCCCAGCTGCATATTAAGGTCTGCAATGGATACGCCCGCCTGCTTTGCATGGTTAAGCAGTGCCTGCTTTCTGCTCCAATATGTCCACTGTGCCAGCCCATAGCCTGCGCCATCCTTTACAAAATTACCGTAGCTACCGTTATCCACTGCCGCTGTATATTCTGCGTCTGTCTTACCCAGCTTATTGTTATATGTGTTCTGTAAATTGTTCGGCATAAGCCCGCTTTCAGCGTACAGATTACCCATAATACCAGCCACGGCATAAGCATTTAAGCCCTTGCCTGTAAGAAAATTCCAGATTGTTTTTTCATTGCTGTCCTGCGGTGTTTCTGCCTGTCCGCTGATTTTACGCTTAAACTCGTCCCATGTGTGGGCGCTGGTGTTATATACATACGGGTTAGGGCAGATTTTACCTGTTACGTCGTAATGTCTGATTACATGAGATGCAGGCACGCCGTATTTATTCATAAGGTAACGGGTAAGCTCTGCCGCCGCCTCTACTGTTGCGTCCTCAAAATACCAGTCTTTATCTGTTGCACCCATGCTCTTTGTATTTTTCTTTCTTACGCACATTTCAATACCGATACTGTTAGCGTTTCGGCACTCTGCGTGCTTATAGCTCGACGCTCCGCAATGCCACGCTATATTAGCGTCCTCTACGCACTGCCATACCTCGCCGTTAAATCCTACAAAGTAATGTGCCGACGCATTTCTATTGCCGCCGCCATAATATTGGCAGTTGTCCTCTGCGCCGCCCAGTGCGCCTACATAATGGATAACAATATACTTAATTCTGGAAACGCTGCCCTTATTGAAATTGTACTTACTTATCTTTCTGTTAATGTTCATATTTCCCGCCTTTCCACATACAAAATAAGCGCCTGCGGTGTCCCGCAAGCGCTTTTTGTTGCTATGTTCTTATTGTCCTTATCTTTCCTGTGTCTTGTGTTCCTCTACGCTGCCTGTGGTGCTGTCCCCGTCCAGTTCGTCCGTGTCCGGCAGCTCGTCCGTATACTTTGCCAGAAACTCCCGCACCTTTTCCCATACCTTTTTTACGGGCAGCCCGCATAATGCCATATTCTTAAAAATACTTACTACCTCATAGGCAATGTAAAGCAGTGCGAAAAATTCAGCCACGCCCACGGTATCAAGCCCTAAATATGTACGTGCCTGCTCCGGTATAAATCCGATTAAGTTAATCTTAATCAGTACGTCGATTGCCAGCATGAATACCAGAGAAATAAGCATACCTACTTTTCTGATAGCCCCGTCAATGCCTGCGCAGCTGTTAAATTTCTTCTCTTTGATTGCACGCAGCACACCAAAAACCGTGTCGCACACAATCGCCAATACTACCAGCTGGATAATTTTGTTATGCGCCGCCGCCTCAATAAATTCTGTAATAGTCATGTTCATAAATCCTGCCTTTCTCTTAATTGCAAATTTTCTGCCCGCTCTTTCAGCTCTGCGCCGTCGTAGCCCGCTGTCTGCTCCCAGCTTTCCAGAGTGGCTATTAAATCAGCAATAAGCCTGCTTTGCTTTTCTATGGTTTCCTGTTGCTCCTGTACCACCCTTAATAAATTGCTACTCATGTACTCGCTCCTGCATTTTGCCGCTTAAGCAGCCTTTTCTATGGCTGCCTCTGCCAGCGTTTCTATTTTCTTTCGTAGGTTATAGCTGTCGGCGTGTCCTGCGTGTCCCGTCCAGCTCTGTATACTCTTTTGTAACTGCTCTTTTGTGATTTTCCCGCTCTCGCACTTCTTGATAGTACGCTTTATACGCTTTATGCTGTCCCTTCGTACTTTCCTGTGCGTCGCCCTGTGTTTGTAGCCTACAAAGTCTATACCGTTCTTTGCTGCCAGTATGGTAGTTTTCGGGTTAAACTCTAACTTAAGCTCTTCCCTTAAAAATTGCTCTATCCGTGCAAGCCAGCTGCGCAGCTGTTCCTTGTCTGGGCTTAATATTACAAAGTCGTCCATATAACGTATGTACGCCTCTACGCCCAGCTCATGCTTAATAAACTGGTCTAATGCGTCCAGATAGATATTTGCAAATAACTGACTGGTAAGGTTTCCTACTGGTATCCCTACGCCGTCCGGCATATTGCCGTTGTGGTCTATTATCCTGTCCAGCAATGCCAGTACCCCAGCGTCTTTTATAACTTTACGTATTTCAGCCTTTAATATCGCATGGTCTATGCTCTGGAAATAATGGTGTATGTCTGCCTTGATAGCATAAAGCGGCTGGTCTGGGTGGTATTTGTTCCACTCATACAGCCACTCTTTTAATGTATCAGATGCAGCATGCATACCTTTACCTTTCCGGCAGGCGTAAGACTGCGATATAAACCGCTTATCAAATATAGGCTCTAACACGTTGTTTATGGCGTGCTGTACCACCCTGTCATAGAACGGCAGCGCCATTATCTGCCGCTCTTTCGGTTCGTACACCTTAAAGTAATGGTATTCGCTCGGCTCATAGGCAAGGTTTAGAATATCTTCCCGCACCTTGTCTAAGTTTTCCTCTTTGTCTTTCGTAAAAATCAGTACGTCTTTTCTGTGGCGCTTACACTTTCTGGCTTTGTTATAGGCTTTCTGTACGTTTCCATAGTCGCCCATAGCCTCTAAAAGCGTAATGTGCCGCCCGTCCTTATCGGTAATGTATCCTACTCTCTTCAAGTATTAAGCTCCTGCCTTTCGCCGTAGCTACTAACCAGCAGCCGTATTTTTTCTCTTTGCCTCACGGCGGGACAGCCGCTCTGACTATAGGATATTAAACACTCGGTCTTATCCTTTTCTAAGTCCTTGCCAGTATTCCGTAGAACTCTGTGCCTGTAATGTTCTCACTAAGTCACACGCCCCACGAGCGCCAATGTTCGTATTGACATTCCACGGGTAGTTGTTGCAATTCACGGCACGAGCGCCGCAATTCGCCCCATTGTTCCAGTTGCCGCCCGCTATCAGCGCCGCCAGAGGCTGTAAGTAAGCAGCTGCCCCATATCCTGCTATTTTCTGGTCTTTACCTCTTCTATCAGTTCTCCCAGCATAACGCCTATTTCTTTCAGCTTGCGGCAGCTCTCGCCGTAGTGCCGTGCGTTCATGGCGCTATATTCCAAATCATGCGCCAGCCGCAGCAATTCTTTACTTTCCTGCAATGCCGTATCTACCGTGTATAAGTGGCTTTTCGTTGCCGTCTTATCCCACTTTATAACCTCTTGCAGCATTTCAAGAATTGCGTTTCTGGTCGCCGTCTGTAAGCTGAATTTCTCATACTTCGGGTACTTCGTAAGCAGAGGATAGATATATAGCAGAAAATCGTATATTTTCTGGTGTATAATATCTGTTTTTGTCTGTATGTCCATGCCTTACCCCCGTTTATCCGGCTGGGCTTTCGCCCGCCGTCTACAGAGAGTCACACGCCCCACGAGCGCCACCGCTCGCATCGACATACCACGGGTAGCTGGCGCAACTCACGGCACGAGCGCCGCAACTCGCCCCATTGCTCCAGTTGCCGCCCGCCATCAGCGCCGCCAGAGAATATGCGTAATACTGGTAAATGTTACCAACGTCGTAAGGCTTCTCGCCTGTGTTCAATGGGCTTTTCTTGTCCCAGCCCCACGCTACGCTTGCGTGGTAGTCTGCATTTGTGGCGTGTTCTGCTCTTGTAATAAGCTCGTCCAGCCACTCCCAGACACGCCCCACGGCATCTACAACGCCCACGGAAGAAACGGCATTTACCACGCTGCCTGTTACGCCTCTGCCTGTATTGCTGGTGGCGCTCCATGCGTTTGTATTTGCGTTATCCAGTCCGGCAGGGCTGCCAAAAGCATAGGCGCAAAACTCCGCATAGTTCGGCAGACGCTTACCGCTCTTTGCCAGACGCTCTACAAAGTTGTACCAGTTCATGCTTTCTGTACCCGTCATAGGTGCGCAGCCGTACTCTGATTTCAAGCCCTTTGCCCCGTCGTCAGAATTAAGGTAAATATCTACCCATGTACCGCCGCCTAAATATACCATACCCTCTGGGCTGCATTTCGGGCGGTGTCCCAGTGTCCATACAGAACGTGGTACAATGCCGTTGCTTACTGCACTTTCCCAGCCAGTGCCAAAAATAACACTGCTGCCATTAAGCGGCTGCAAATTGCTGTCCACCTTGCGGCAGCGTCCATAATGAAAGCCGCCAATTTTACGGCTGTTTGTAGCGTTCCAACCTGTCGGGTATGTAGAGTTAAGGGAAATTACGTATTTCTCGTCTGCGCTGTCAATTCTGCTGTCGCAGATATATACGTAATAGTCTTTACCTACCGCAAAAGCGCTGCCTGCGTCCAGATTAGCAGCCGTAAGAATTGTATTTGCTGTCTTGAAAATTCCAGCGCCGCCCACAGCAATTACGCAACCCTCTACTACGGTCAGCTCATTTGCTCCGCTGGCGTAAATGTACTCATTACTCGGTGCTACAATATCGCTGATTGTAGCCATTTTATTTACGTTCAAAAGCGCCCTTGCGTCGGTCTTTGTAACGTCGTCCACTAATAATCTACTCATACTGCTTTAATACTCCTTTCAGTGCTGCAATGTCGTCTGTTGTCATTCCTGCCACGGTGTCTGTGCGTTCCAGCGCAATTACCTTGCAGCCCGCTTTTACCGCTTTGGAAAGTGTAAGGGCTGTTCTGTCGTTTCCTGCCTCTCCTGCTGCCGCTGCCTCGTCTGTCTGGATATGCGTTACTCCCTGCACCGTACCGGATACGTCGCCTGCTACAAATTTCATACCTACTGTTGCCTCGTCGCAGTAATATACCGTAACCGCCTTTTTCTCTTCCTCTACAGCTGCTACGCCGCACTCAATATAGCGCTGGTTCTCTGCACTCTCGATTTTTGCCAGTAAGTCTGCTGCTGCCAGTTCTCCGCTTGCTACCATAGCAAGGCAGTTGTAATAGTCCTCTTTTGTCTTTAATACTTTAGGAAATCCTTTCATGGTCTGCCGCCTTTCTAAAATGTATTTGCAAGATAGGAATTACCCACGTAGGTAGCCCCTAACACTGCCGTTTCTACTGTTCTTTCGTAATGCTGGCTCATGTATGCTGCACCCATATAGCACAAACCCAATACAGCGTCATGCTTATAGTCAATGCCCCAGCCGCTTTCTACTCTCTTAAGCCGCTCGTCCAGCGCTGCTATTGCCTCTTTGGTTTCTTTCGTGCCTGCCTCTGCCTGCTTTTTCACTTCCTGCATTGCTGCTGCCAGCTCTTCAATTTGCAGTTGCAGGCTGCCTGCTATGTCCTCGCCCAGCTTGTCCTTGATACTCTCAAACCATGTGTTAAATTCGTTTTCAGCGTCCGACTGGAATAGCTTAATTTTTGCCATAAAGTCTGTATAGGCGCTTAAAAGTTCCTTGTCCCAGTTGTCAAGCGTGCTTTCAAAACTGCTGTACCTTTCGTTAAACTGGCTCTCATACTGTGCAAATAAGCCCTCTGTCTTGCTTACGTAGCTGTCATATACGCCCGCAATCTCTGTAAGGTACTTTTCCATGTTCTGCTTATATGCGCTGAACTCGTCCAGCACGGCTGCGCTGTAGGTGTTGAAAAAGTCCGTAAACTGCTTTGTAAGCACGCTTGCGTCTATCTCTTCCACCGTCCCCGTCACGATACCGCAGACTGCACTATTAAACCGCTGGTCTGTGATATTCTGCGTCTGTATCCTTGTTACGCCCTTGCCTACGTAAATATCTGCAAGCGCAAGCTCCCATATTTCCGTAGTGCGGGTTACTGCCGTTGCTGTCGGCTTTGCAGACGGTGTGCCTTTCAGCACCGCAATATACATATCTCTTTGCGGCAAATCCCAGCGAACTACTACCCTGTCCACCCTGTTAAGCGCTCCCTCTGCCGTATCCAGTGTTACGCTAAGCGTTGCAGGATTTCTAAAGGCGTAGCCGTTTATAAAGGCATAGCCTGCATTTACTCTTATTTCCATGCCGCTGTAAGCTACCACCTGTAGCCCGTCGCTCGGCTTTGGAAAAATGCCGTTTGCAATGAAAGTAGCAAAGTACCACGCCCAATCCTCGGCTTTATATACCCTGTCGTACTCTCCGTCTACTGCCACGGCATTAAACGGTAAGCTGTTTGCCATTTCTGCTACCTCACTTTCCTAATCTGGTCTACCAGTGTCGGCAGGCTGTCGCCAAAAGTCGCCTCTATGGTTTCCTCGCCTTTCTGGTATGTTTCTGTTACTTCTGTAATACGTGCGTCTATCTGTATGCCCCACTTGGTTTCTTTACAAGTAATACGGTCGCCTAAATCAAAATCAGCCTTAAATTTCAAGTTTGAATTTGTATTTATGGTACTTACAAAATTTATGTTCTTTCCGTAGTTTTCCAGCTCTGCGCTGCCTCTCGTTTTCAGCATTGCAATATAGGTATTCAGTGGTATTGTTGCCTCTGTTTCCCCCTGCTGGTACTTTCTGGCAATGTCCGTAGCGTCGCAGAATACCTCTACTAAATCCAGCCCTGTTGCTCCCTCTCCGTCTACTGTCGTTACTGGCTGGCTGCCGTCGTCGTCTGCTGCTCCCTGCACATAAATAAAATTGCCGCAGTTTTCTATACTGGCTGTATATTCCTGCTCGTTGACATTATCAAAATCTCTTGAAAATATGCAAGGCGTGTTACCCTCGGTATTTGTGGCTGTAAGGTCGTTGCCCTTATACAGATAAAAGCCAAACTTTCGCTCTCTTTCGTTAATCAGAATATCGTAACCCAACTTACCAGCCTGCGCCCTTGCCTTTACTTCCTGCCCCAGTTGTGCGTATACCTCGTTTGCATACTCAACCGCCACGCCGTCTATTGTTTCCTGTACCAGAAACACAAACAACGGAAAACGCCGCTTTGCGCTTGCCCCGCTGCCGCAGTTGTTTTTTACCATAAGGTTTATAAGATACTGGTTTGTCCCCGTTTCTATAATCTGCGGATAAATGCAGCGCTTATTAAGCCACCAGCTAAGCATATAGCCCTGTGCCTCTAACTGCTCTAACCCGTTCTCGTCTTTTGTAATGTGTACATATGTAATCTGTGCAGCCCTGCGCCATGTGCCGCCGTCTGCTGTTTTTACCTCTTTTCTTCCGTCGTGTTTGGTTAATATATTGCCCTCAACCAGCAAACTACTGTTATTGTCTGTAATCGGTGCAAGCAGGCTAAAAGTTCCCACATCAAAATACTTTGTATGCCATAGCAGGCTTGCCAGCTCGTCAATAGTCCCCAGTGGCTGTACCGTCTTATCGAATACTCTAAGCTCCATACCGTCACACTCCTAAAAATTCCTTACTGTAGAATATGGATACTTCCAGAGAATTTACGCCGCTGGCTGCATCATATCTAAAATTGTTATCTCCTATGGCAAGTTGCATAAATGTACTGTCTACGTCGATATAGCGGAAATAGTCACTTTCTACGCCGTCCCTTATCAGTTTAGCGCCCTTGCTGCCGTACTTCGTGTTAATTTCTATCACGTCGCCCGTTTTCATGGTGGCGTTAATCTGTATAAATTCCTCGGTATCCACATTAAGCAGTATAGGGTTTGAAACTGTCCCCAATGCTGTAAACCTTATCCTCATTCCTGTTGATACGTCGCCCTCGTTGTAGCAGTCCACTATTACGCTTTCTGCTCGGTATCCGTATATCATGCTCTTTGTGCTATCCTTTTCGATAACGCAAGGAAAATGCCACGCAGCCACCCAGCTTGCTATATCCTCTTTTGTTTCTTCCTCTTCCCGCCAGAACGGGTTAAGGCACTCTATTTGTAAATCAAACTCATAAAGTACCTGTTTCTTTAGTATCTTAGGTTCTCCATACGCCCTGCAATCAATCACACGCTTAAAGCTGCCGTACTCATAAACCAGTGTAGCGCTAAGCTCTGGGTTAAATATCTTAAGCATACGGCGGCGCAGTTCCAATGCCTGCGCCTTGTCCCGTGTATTGATATGTCCCACTATATCTATGTCCCTCGCCTCTATGCGCTGCCCTACGTATGTGTCGCCGTGCTGCCCCATGCTGTTTGTGCTGTAAATTACGCTCGTAACGCCAGAAATTCCCTCTACGTCCTTGCTTATATTGCAGTGGTAAACGCTGTCTGTTCCCAGCTCTACGCTTTCTCCCCTTGAATTTATAAAAGTTAGTTTTTCATTTTCCATGCGCTACACCGTCCTTGCAATCATTCTAAACTGGCGGGCTGCCTCTTTCTGCTGTTTCGCATAATCTGTGGTATTTGCGTAAATATTCTGAATAACCGTTACGCCGCCTGCTGCACCGCTGCCCTTTGGCTTTGGTTTCTTCGGCGTTCCGTCGTCGTTAAAATCAATGTCTTTATTTACATTTACTTTTGCGCCTACGTCGAACTCCTGCGGTACGCTATCCTCAATCATTTTCTTTACGCCGCCGATTTCATCAGAAAAACCAACCCCGATACCTTGCGCCAGATATACGCCGATTTCGTCACGCATCAGCTTAGACGGGCTGGCAATTCCAAATAAATTCTTAAGGAAGTCGGTAACATTTCCTACCCAGCCGCTTATTTTGTCCTTTATCCACTGTGTCGCACCTTTTATACCATTCCAGATGCCCTCTACCATATTTTTACCGAACCCAGCAAACGTACTGCCAATATCCTTAAATACGTCTGTTATTCCAGTAATTACATTTTTCATGCCCTCTACGGCTTTGTTCTTTACTTCTGTACCCCATGTAGCCACTTTGGTAATTGCACCAGAAATGCTGTTATAAATCTTTTGCGGTATTTCCTTAACAATCGTAACAATGCTCGTTACCATTGTATTCATTACCTCTTTGGCTTTCGTAAGCATATTCGTACCCCACGTAGCCACTTTGGTAACTGCTCCTACTATGCTGTTCCAGATTTTCTGCGGTACTTCCTTTACGATAGTAACAATGCCCGTTACCATTGTATTCATTACCTCTTTGGCTTTCGTAAGCATATTCGTACCCCACGTAGCCACTTTGGTAACTGCTCCTACTATGCTGTTCCAGATTTTAGCAGGCGTTTCTTTTACAATCGTTACGATATTCGTAAGCATTGTGTTCATTACCTCTTTGGCTTTGGTCTGC
>Ga0129315_1000441_pt1 | contig 34708 bp, 28 predicted proteins | sample Cm827metagenome_FD_94432 | JGI IMG/M metagenome (GOLD analysis project Ga0129315, IMG submission 94432) | Eastern black-and-white colobus group fecal microbial communities from Wisconsin, USA - Cm827 metagenome | ecosystem: Host-associated > Mammals > Digestive system > Large intestine > Fecal... | reverse complement strand
TGTCAAATGCATCCTGATAACGATTCATGCCCAGGTTTGCATCTGCATCTCCCAGATAAGCCTCTGCACATTTCGGATCAATCGCAATCGCTTCTTCAAATGCGATCTTCGCCTGTTCATAATTCATTTCCTCCAGATATTTCTGTCCCAGATCCAACTGTCTGGAAAGACGATTGGAAGGGCTGTTATAAATACCAAACCCGATTCCGGCTGCCAGAACAAGTATGACTGCTGCAATAATCCCTCCCATTAACATTTTGTTGTCTTTCTTCTTTGATAAATTGTTTTCGGTATTGTTTAACACCACGTTCTCATTTGTTTCCATTTTTTCTTCCTTTTCAAAAATATAATATTTATTTTTAACTCTTTACATGACGTTTTGCACGCAGGTTCCATGCTCATTTAAATCACTATAGCTTTTTATGTTGATTAATATGAAGTTTCCGAAAGCACATTTCCTTCTGCGTCATATTCAATTTTTGATATCAGCTTACCAGACTCATCATAATTTTCAGATAAGATCTGATGTCCTGTTTCATCATATTTCTCTACGGTTTCTCCACTACCCGTAACGGGAAAAGTGCTTCCATCAATTATCTCTTCATAAGTTGAAGTACATAAGCTTCTGCAGCTATTTGCATCATAGGTATAAGTGTACTCATCAATCATACTGTTCTCTACCGGATAATCTACAGGTAAACTCGACGCATTTGCCGCATCATACCCACAGCTGCCATACATAGTTACACTTAGTATTCTTCCCTCCTCATCATAGGATTCATATTCTGTATACCAGGTATCACTATATCCCTCATGCGAGGAACATGGGCATGTCTGAGTCCCGCTTTTTACTAAACTGCTATTTGGATAATATTCATAAGTGTATGTATTTTCTTCATCCGACCAATATGTCGTCCTTCCATATTCATCCTCTTCATATTGTCTGTCCGTATAGCCAGCCTTCTCCGCAAATGCTAAACATTGCGTCCAGCACTCTTTCGCCTTACCCATATCATTTACATTCAGATAACAATCATGTATCACATATAAAATACGCAAGCGCATTGTATCTGAAATATCCATTTTCATATACTCAGACAACTGCGCCAATTTCTCAGCATATATCTCATTCAAATAACGATATGTATAGATCGGATTATTCCTAAGAACCAGAAAATCACTTGGAATGGACATTATATAATCCAAAATCTCCGTCTCCAATTCTTGCGACACTGGCTCTGCTTTTATTTTTTCTTCAGCCAGCTTCTCCTCATACTCATCCAGCTGCGTCTTCAGGCTTTCATCGCCGGTCTGCTCATAGCCTTTCTGCAATATAGCAACAGCTCCCTCATAATCCCCCAGTCCGGCATAAGCCCTAGCTGCTCCAAGATATGCCTCTGCGTTAGACGGGTCAATTGCAATCACTTCTTCAAAAGCCACCTTCGCCTGTTCATAATCCATTTCTTCCAGATAGCGTTTTCCCAGTTGTAATTGTTTTGCACTCCTTTGCTCAGGTGAATTTGTCCAGATTACTGCTATAAGAACCGCAACACAAAGCATTGCAAAGGCTGCAATCATTCCAATGATCATAAAGGATTTCTTTTTCATGTTTACATTTCCTTCCTCTGAAGATTTGTTCAATTCTTTCTCCATTTTCCCATTTCCATAAATAACAGATTCAGCCCTTTATTCCCTTCCAAAACAACGGGGCTGGAATTTTATGCATTTCACTGGTTTTCATTTTTATATCAATATTGATTCTCTACTCGTTTTTCGTAAATTTGGTTAAATTTCCAGCACTATCATACTCATAAATTCCATCCTTTTCATGCACCCAAACAGCACACAGATCCCCATCTGAACTATAAAATGATTGCTTATAAAGCTCACCATTCTGATATTCAAACGTGTAATAACCGCATGATACAATTTCTCCATAATGTTCTTCAGACTCTTCACTACGAATCATATTGTCATTCTCATCATATTGATAAACACAGTAAGAATCTAAATGCTCACCATCATCATAATCTGTACTTTCTGCTTTCTTTATTACTCTTCCTTTCTCATCATATTCATATGTCGAAAAAGCTACACCGTCTTCCTGATAGGCTTTTTCACTTATCAGGAATCCATTTTCATAGATACACTCTGTTTTAAACAGATCACCGGTATCCCCATTATAATAATAGCTGACCAGTTCGTTCCCAGCTTCATCATAAAGTAAATCCAATGCAGATACCAACGCATGATTACTGTCATAATGAGCAACGGACGCCTCACGTCCCTCTTTATCATAGGTGAACTCATGATAATATAACACCGCACCATCTGCATCATAACCAGTTCTCTTCATTATTTTTCCATCAGACCTCATAACATTTCCGCTTTCAAGCATATCCATGTATTCTGCCAGACGCTCATCCCCGGTACGTTCATACCCTTTTTGTGCCGTTTCCAAAGCCTTGTCATATTCACCCATACGGATATAAGTTTCTGTCAATCCCAGATATGCTCCAACACACTTATCATCAATCTCAATGATTCCGTTAAATGTTACCACGGCCTGCTCATAATCCATTTCTTCCATGTATTTCTGTCCCAGATCCAGCTGTTCAGAAATCTTCTTTGCAGAACCGTTACTTATCGCAAATCCGATCCCTACTGCCAGTGCAATAATAACTACTGCAAGTATTCCAGCCATGACTGCTTTATTATTTTTCTTGTGCGGTAAATTGTTTTTCACATCACTTAATACCGCTTTCTCATTTGTTTCCATTTTGGCTTTTCCATTTCCTTTTTATTCTTATCTCTTTTCCAGTTATATGTAACGCCATTTCACCTATATTGCGCTTAGCTCTGGCTTTTGATTTCCTTCAACCCATCTTACAAAAATACGGCCCTTCATTTCCTTGCGAAAACAAAGGGCTATATTTATACTTCCTATTCGAGCGTTACTGAATTTACGGTATAAGATGTAGTAGTATAGATACCGGGTATCCTTCTAATGTCAGTTGAATATGAATACCACATTCTACTTCCCCAGTCTTCTCCATAACGATATACAATTCCCCAGCCAATAATCTGCTCACCTTTTTGCAAATATGGTTGTATATCACTTGGTGTATCCACTACAACACCTGCACCATTCACATAATTAATCACCATATGACAGATGCCGCCTTTTGAGTCTGTACTATCATCTATAACTTCACCATCATAGATTCCATTCACCACCTCAAAGGATTCCTTTTGGTGACTCTTGCTTTTTCTCAATACGACTCCACCATAACCATATGTCGTAAGTGTCGTATACCTATCACTTTCTGCATGCCCCTGAGGAACTCCATTTTCCCAGTTCAGGTCATATTTATCCAGGGAATTATACTTATCATTATAGGAATACCATAATCCCTGCCCCTGACGGACTCCATTTACATAATTTCCATAGTATACATAAATAGTGCCATAATAATTGTAGATTCCTGTTCCTTTTCCGGTGATTTCCGAGGTTTCCAGAAGATTTTGTGAATAAAACACCTTGTACACGGATGCAGTCTGGCTTTTCCATTCCTCCGATCCCATCAGACTCATGATTCCATCAACATCATCGTTTTCGAAACAGACGTTAAGCTGATTAACCACTTCCTGAATTCTGCTGTCTGTTTCCTGCATGGCAGTCAGACTGTCCTCCTGTTCCTTCAGAAGCTCCGGATCCCCAAGCAGATTCCGCAGCCATTCGATCTTTTCCATTCCTTTCTCATACTGCTGGTTCTTGCGGCACTGGTCTACATATGCCTTTACTACACGGATCAATTCCTCCTTAATCTGTTCATTCTCCGGATCCATTCCATAAGCTTCTTCCAGCTTATCAAGAACTGCTTCGTAGTTATTCTGCTTCCACTCCCGATCTGCCTCTTCATTCAGGATGTCCATATATCGCTGCTTCAATGCAGGATCCTCAGTGTCTGTCATGATTTCCTGTATAAGCTCCATATAAGAGGTTTCTGAATAATACTGTTCTGCCGCCAATGCCATCTGTACCAAGGTTGCCCACTCTTCCTCACTCAGGGAATCATCACCCTGATATACCTCTAACAAGCTTTCGAATGCATTCTGAAACAATTCCTGATCATTTGTTCTGGCAGCCACTTCCAAAATACCTTTCAGGGCTTCTTCGTTTCGTGGCTCAATCTCCAACGCTTTACTGAATTCCGTCACTGCCTGTTCATAATCCACTTCATTCAGATACCGGTTTCCCAGGGACAGGCAGGAATTCAATCTCTGTCCGGGAGTCTGTGAATATCCGAAAAGCCCTCCCGCAATAACAAGAGCTGCAATTCCGGCAATAATTGCCGGCTTTTTCCATTTTGACTGAGCTTTTTTATCTGTGCTCCGGTCAGTATCCGGGGACTGCTCTGTCTTTTCCTGTTCTACAGGCTGCTCCATCTGTTCCTTCTGCTCTATCTGTTCCACCTGCTCTGTCTGCTCTGTCTGTTCTGTCTGTTCCTTCTGCTCTGTCTGTTCCACCTGCTCTGTCTGTTCCGATACTGTCTCCTGCTCCTTCGCTGCTTCCTGCTGTGTAACAGCTTCGATAGTCTGTTCTTCTGTATTTTCTAACTTTGTCTCTTTCTCTTCACTCATTTTCTTTTCCCCTCTGGTTTATTCATAAAATGCTACCGGCGATCCATCAGCCAAACGATTGACGCTAACATTCCGATCGGTTCCCGTCTGGTAATATATTTCAATCATTTCATCAAAAAACGAATATCCAATCACATGACTGATGCTGGTAAAGATTTTATTTTCTCCGGATGATATTGTATACCGCGCCAATTGTTCAGAATCTGTAGTATAATAAAGATCATCCCCCACTATATACAAGTTGTAAACCTCTCCCAGCTCATCTGTTATCATTTCCTGTTGATCAGGATCATCCATGGATATCTTCCATATGCCATCCTCCTGATTAACATATAAGGTTCTGTCCTGCTGAGTGAAGGATGACCCGGTTCCATAAGAATGAATCAGATTTCCATTCACATCCATGGAAACAAGTTCATACTGTTCATCACCGGATTCACTATCCTCTTCTAATTTTTTCCATGTATAGATCTCATTCTGGATGAGATATATACCACCGCATTCCATCTCCGACAGCCGGATAAGCTCTCTGCCTTTTGCATGAATCTTATACATATAGGAATCATTGTAGTCGATAAAATATAACCAGTCATTTACCACTCGAAGATTCGATGGATAATGATCCGTTATCATTTCCGTTTTTCCATCTTTTATATCCATGCTGTAAATTCCAACTCCCTGTAAAGCATTCTCATCCAAATTAGAAAAATATGCCTTATCATTTACAACATTTACATTTCCCACACTTACATCCAGAAGCTTTTCCTTGGTAAAACCGTCATCCTTCTTAATCCGGTATAATTTATTGCCATCGGTCGGATTGGCAACATAATAATACTCTCCATCCTCTGCAAGATCATGTCCTGCTTCCGGGGAAATTCCATATTCCCAGCTTTCTGCCATGGAATCCGTCGGATATTCCTTGTCAATATCAATTTCCCTGTTCTGCCGCTGCACATTGGCATACCACGGCTCTCCTTCAAACTCCACCTTTTTTCCGCAGCCCGTCAGCAGGGAAACTGCTGCCAGACCTACCAGTAAATACTTGATTCTCATGATTTTTCTGCTCCTCCTTGTATGGTTATCACCATCACTCTTCATCTATTTCACTTTATCGCATACTAAATTTATTTTTCTTCTATAGGTTTCCTCCGCCACTTTATCATAAGCGACAAATATAACCTTTTCGATCCTGGCTTCCAAATGTCCGGTCAAAAAATCTGATACTGTTTTTACAGCGATTTCTGCGGCCTGCTCCATGGGAAAATGATATACTCCTGTCGATATGGATGGAAACGCTATCGATTTAATATGATTTTTCGCAGCAAGCTCCAATGTATTTTGATAGCAGTTTTTTAATAGCTCCGTCTCCCTTTGCCCACCTCCTTTCCAAACAGGACCTACCGTATGAATAATATATTTACATTGAAGACCATACCCCGGTGTAATCTTCGCCTCGCCAACAGGACATCCATGAAGTGTCAGGCACTTCAATTGTAATAATGGTCCTGCCGCCCTATGAATAGCTCCATCAACTCCTCCACCAGCAATTAATCTTTTATTAGCAGCATTAACAATTGCGTCAACATCCGTAAGTTTGGTAATATCTCCCAATCTGACTTCGATGTCAGTCATATCTTTTTCCTCCAGTATATATTGATCTTTTAATTTTATTATTCTGTTACTCCAATTAAAATCAATGTGGCATTGTCGAATCCGCCATGCTCCAACGCCTTTTTCATCAGATGCTTTGACGCCCTTATCACATTGTCCTTATCCTCTTCCAGAATGCTCCGGATTTCCGGAATCTCTACCATATCCGTGATCCCGTCACTGCAGATGAGATACTGATCTCCCTTAAGCACCTTGTCATTAATCAGATATGGATTGGGAAAGATTTCGGACGGCCCCATCCCCAGATGCGCGGTAAGTCCCGGTTTTCTCTCAGGATCTCCCGAATATGGTGCGACATGATCCATCGAAAGCTGTTTTAACTGATTTTCCCGCAGGCGGAAAATTTTACTGTCTCCGATATTGCAGCACCAGACCGTATCGTATTGGAACATTACGACTGCAGCTGTTGTTCCGATTCTCTCAGCCCCCAGCTCGATGGTTTTCTGATATACCTGCGTATTGGCCTTTCTACAAATGTCATATAGCAGATCACTTGGCAGCCTCTGTCCGGTCGCCTCACTCAATATCTCCTTCGTGATCCCTGCCGCAAGACAGGAGGCGAGTTCTCCATACTGCTCGCCTCCCATTCCATCAAACACTCCAAAACACAATAATTTTGCGGTATCCCATTTCGAAGAAAAAACAGATCTCTTTTTCTTATGATTTCTTTTTAATATAAGCCCCTGATAGTACAGGTTATCCTGATTGCAGGTCCGCTTGTTCCCCGGATGACAGACATAGCTTGTTTTGATTTTCATTCCTTCTCTGATCCCCACATATTACGCTTCTACATCAAGCACTATCTTTACTCTTCCGAGTTCGACCTGACAGCCGGGTGCTACCGGTACAATTCCCCGGATTCTTTCTCCATTGATAAAGGTACCGTTCGAAGAATTCAGATCTTCAATATAAAGTCTGTTCCCCTGCATACTGACCGCAAGATGTCTTCCGGAAATGGAAGAATCATAGTTCAGAACAATATTCACATCCTGACAGGTATCATAATCCTTCTTACGTCCGATAATTACTCTCCCACGCAGTGGATAACGGAATACCTTATCCGGCCGCTCTGCATCCCGTACAACCAGAACGCTGCAATCCGGATCATTAATTCCTCCGAGGAATACGGTCTTCTGTTCCTCTTCATTTCCACCAAGGAACACCGTTTTCTGTTCTTCCTGTGTTTCCCTTACCGGTTCTTCGATTCCAAAATTTGCACTGCTTACTTTTTCTTCCTTTTTCTTTTTACGTTCTCCGTTTTGTACTTTTCCCTTCTTCTTTAACTTCGTAAGTACCAGATAAAGAACTGCCGCAGCCACCAGAACAATTGCCATCACCGATACGATATCTACTCCGCCTTTTTCCGGAGCGGGCTCCGGGGTCGGTGTAGGAACCGGTGTCTCCTCAATAACCTCCGGAGTTGGTGTTTCTTCCGGTTCCGGAGCTGCCTCTTCTGTCGGTTCTGGCTCCGGTTCCCTTATTCCAAAAGGCATGGTCATTTCATCCCGGACTTCAATTTCTCCCTCAGAGGTCTGGAATCGGAGGAGGATATTCTGACGGCTTCCATCCCGCAGGGAATCCGGAATTGATATCTGTACACGGCTCACGGGTTCCGTCAGTCCGCCTATAATCTCTTCATAGGATTCATAATCATCGAGCAGATAGTAACCGGCCTTTGTCAATCTGGAAATGGCAAACATGTTTTTCAGGTTTTCTTCATTGGAATTATTTCTACACCCGATGGAAAAAATCGGGAACAGATTTTCCTTTAAATAATCCGACAGTTCTTCCTTGGTATATCCAAGCGACTTATTATCCACACCATCAGAAACAACGACAAATCTCGTATACATATCAATGTCCGTATAGTTCGCAAGCTCATCATATAATGCATCGGTCAGATAAGTTTCCTTATCCTCGACTGTAATCTGCCCGAGTGCAGATTCGATCGCTGAAGCATCTGTTTCATCTTTGACCAGATAATCTTCTACATTTTCCCCAAAGGTTGCAATGCTGACCTTCTCTTCCGGGGCTTTAGCCTGTACATACTGCTGTATGATCTGTTTCACCTTATTCAGATTGCCTTCTGATACTGACTTGGAATTATCAATAAGGAACACCGTTCTTCCCGATACATTATTTTCAACATCCACAACATCTACAACATCGCGTCCAATCTGACCGGCTGCCTCTTCATATTCCCCAAGGTTACTGATATAAAGATCAATGTTTTCTCCGGAAAGAATACTCTGCATCAGTCTGGTTTCACTTTCGGCATAGCACTGTGTTGCAGTTCCCAGGGTAAGTACAGCTGCCGCTATAGTACATACAATCTTCATAAAAGATAGTTTTTTCATGGTTTTCAGCTCCTTAAGTTAAATGTAAATGTTTCATTGGAAATCTTAATATGTGCCATATCCCGGATCAGACAGGGAACATGCGGGGAAAGAACCTCCCCATTCACGCAGGTACCATTGGTTGATCCCAGATCTTCTATATAATAATCACCATTGCTTACAAACAGTCTGGCATGCTTTCTGCTGATTGCGGTATTATCACTAAGCTGAATATCAGCATCCTTACCTGAGCCAATCAGATTTTCTCCTGCCCTCAACGGATACTCCTGACGGTTCATATCCCGGATGAGACTCGGCATTTCACCCGATCCGCCGCAATCCATAAGCACCGTCTTATTTCCACGGTTCAGATCATTAATTACGATCGGAGTCTGTACCTTAACCGGCTCCTGTGATTTCTGCTCCGTGCTTTGTTCCTCTGGTTTCTGATCCGGTTTTTTCTTTCCAAAAAGCTTTAAACCGCTCTTTTTTTCTTTTTCCGGTTTCTCAGGATTTTCCACCTTCACCTTTTCCCTGTTGTCTGTTTTTGTGGAAACCGGTATTCCAAACTCTGCAAAGATGTCATTAACTGCTTCCTTTTTCTCTGCCGGTTTCTTCTGCAGTGCAGCCGGTTCCTTCCTGACGGCTTCTGCTACAGGAGCCGGTGCCGGCTGTACAGGCTGCTGTATTGGCTTTGGAACAGGATTTTCTTCCTCCCTTGCAGCATCAGGTAATTCTCCATTTACGATTTTCAGCCACTTTTTCACATCCGGGATCGTTCGGATCTCCCCACGGCTATACGCATTCTGCAGGTCAAAAATATAACTGTAGTCCTCATCCACCGGATATTTGATTCTGGACAAAATACGCTGAATTAAAACGGTACAATCCCCTTTTATTTCCGGATCCGGGACATAGGCAAACAGACATTTCCCATCGGATACGCTGATCTCCGTAATCTCTGTAAGAAGCTGTTCCTTATTCAGAAGATACGCCGGCATTTCCTCATACACCTGAAGAATACTTCCAATCAGCTGCATTACCTCTGTCTTTGATCTTCTGGATAGCAGCCACTCTGCCAGTGACTCTGATGAAACCACATCATAACGATAATAGTCCCTGGTCTCCTCATGTACGAACTTAAATGGCATCAGCCCGCTGATATTGTTATGTTCCAGCATGTTGATTCCGACCAGATCCGCTGCTCTTTCCGGTATTGCCTCATATACCAGATATTCTTTTCCGCTCATCGTACTTCTTTCCATCATTTGTCTATTCTCCTTTTGCCCATAATCCGCACTTCATATGCTGATGCATTGTGATGCTGTCAATTCCGACAAAGCGGAATCTCAGCTTAATTGTATAGCTTGCGGTAACATTCATATCATGATCCGTAACGGAAGCCTCGTCGATGGCAACATCTTCTACTCCGTATTCTGCCAGAGTCGGCTTCACATTCTCATCCAGATTATCAAAAGCCAGTTTCATACATTTACTGTAATCTTTATTTTCTCTGTCCAGGAGCACCTGTTTTACCCACTCACCCTCTACTCCGGCAGACATTCCGGAAAGACTTTTAATCAAAGTGATCAGATCCTCGCCCAGACTTCTTTCATCATAATCATAGCTGTAAAAGGAAACCATCTTTCCGGCCTGATACAGATTATGGTTTACATAATTCTGTATTAAATATATTTGTCCGAAATTCATCATAAACATCATCATAAACAAAAATATGGTAAGCGATATGGATGCTTCCACCGACAGATATCCATCTTCCCTTTTCATAACCGTATCCATCTCTCCCTCTGTCATGTTGCCGATCTGTACTCTTCTTCTAGCTTCTTACGCAGCCGTTTCCCGGTTCCCCTTGACAGTACCAGAAAACAGATCAGCAGTATCATTCCTAATACGACACATCCGATTCCGCTATACAAAATTAAATGTCCCATCCTGATCTCCTCTTTTATTCAAGCAGCCATCCGCCATCAATAACATCCTGCATCTGTACCTTTAAGGTCTGCATCTCGGCATCCTCTGCATGCGATTGCTCATAAAGCGTCACCGCCTCATCATAATACTGCTTCATCTCATGATAGTCCCTCTGTGCATTCTCCTTCTGTTGCTGAATATCCGCTTCGAGAACTGCCAGCCGTTTGTATACCCTGTAATTATCCGGATATTCCTCCTTCATGTTAAGGAGCTGCTCCTTTGCCATCTCATAATGATCCGTTTCCTCCAGAAGAATTGCTATATTTTCATTTATCTGGAAGGTAACATATCCGGATTCTTTAATTTCTTCAAAAAGCTCCAGCGCCTTCTGCAGGCATTCCTGCCGGTCTGCCTCTTCGGTTTGTGCATAGGAAACATAGGCTGCCGCCAGATATTCCTTATAGATCAGCTTCTGCTGATAATCTGCGTTTCCAACAGCATCCGTCAACAAGGCGATCTCTGCCTTATAGTCCTTCTGCTCCTGATAAACCCTGCTTAAAAGAAGCACTGCCCTCCTGCCGGTATCTTCATCCGTTCCGGCGGCTAATACCTTCTGCAGCAGTCCCGAAGCCGTTTCATAATCTCCCTGACAGGCTGCAATTTCCGCTGCTGCATAGTTTACCGAAGCTTCCTCAAGCCCCAGTTCACGTGCAGAATCAAGAAGCTGTTGTGCCCCTTCAGGGTCGCCGTTCTTAACCCTGATTAATGCTGCATCCCTGTATACCTCTGCGTTAGACGGCAGATAGGTAAGCGCGGTCTCTATCTGGAGCTGCGCATCTGCATAATCTTCGGTCTCATAATAGCTTCTTGCAAGAATATAATAAAGATTGCCAATCAGTTGACCGGTATCCGGTTTTCCGTCATCCACCACCAGCTGTCCTGCAAAAATTTCTTCCACTCTTGCTATAGCATCTTCATAGGCCAGATCTTTGTATAAATAGTAAGCCTCCCTCTCATACGCCTTCAGTCTGCCCGGATACCGGTTCTCCATATCCAGTGCAATATCAATGGCATCACGATACTGATTCCCGGCTGCCAGAGTATCTGCCTGAAGGAGACTTTCTTCATAAAAGGCATCCTCTTCCCTCTGGATCGTACGGATACCGAGGGTAATCAGAACTGCACCTACAACAAAGGCTGCAACAGCAGCCAAAGCAAACAGTCTTTCCTTCCGCTTCATTGAAACATAACGGCTGTCCAGCTTATAACAGCTCCGGATCGCCTGAAGTGCTTCCTCGCCATTCTGGTAGCGTTCATCGGGAAGCAGCTGCATCATCTTTTCCAGTACGAGAGCAACGCCCTCACTGACGTCCGGTACCAACTGCTTTACCGGTACAATTGCATTAAAATCAAGAGCAGGTGCCTGTCCGGTCAGGATATGGTAAAGCACACAGCCAAGGCTGTATACATCCGAACGGGTATCTACGATCGGTTTCCTCGAACGGATCTTTCGTTCCTTCTGTCCGCTTTTCTCTCCGGGCGAAAGAATTTCTGTCCGGTCTGCACCTGTATCAAGAAGCTCTGTCCGATCCGGATCCGGCAGGATTTCCGTCCGGTCTGCCGGCTCAAGGAGCTCCGTATGCTGATGCTCCTCCTGCTTCTGCTCAGGTTCATACAGGTATACCGTCTTTGCAACATTGGCGGTAATCGTTGAAAAGACCTGCTCCACCTTCGTATTTCTGGTATTGGTTACATTCGTGATCTTCTGGTAAGTTGACAGATCCCGGTACTGCTCCGGCGGTGCGTATCCCGCACTGATTCCTACAGAAAACTTATCCGCATCATCAATGCAGATTGACACATTGAAGTCAATCAGTGTCGCATTTCCCTCCGGAGTAATAATAATATTCGCCGGTTTAATGTCTGAATGAATTACCGGAGGATCCAGCTCATGAAGATAAGCAAGCGCCTCTGCCAGCTGATTCAGCCACCGCAGTGCCTGATCCTGTGGAATTCTCCCCTGCTCCTCTAAGAGCTTGTCGAGAGGTTTCCCGGGTACATAGTCCATGACGGTATATACCCCATCCTCTGTCATCAGAAAGTCGTATACTCTTGGCAGATACGGATGCTTCAGGTTCTTCAGAATATCTGCCTCCTGTCGAAGATAGATCTTATCCTTAACCTCTTCCCTGATCTGTTTAATAACCACGTCGGTTTCCAGACGCAGGTGTCTTGCCTTATAAACAATACCTCCACCACCGGAACCAACATATCCGGTTACCTGATAGGTGTCATTTACCACCTCATTCATCTTCAGCATCTCTTTGGTGTCCTTTCCTAATAACCGGTATAATACAGCTTATGGATCGATATTCCATCACCGTAGTAGGGAACCGGCAGCATCGGCTTATAGCTGACTGTAGTATCCGTTCTGACAAATGTCGCCATATTGGACAGGCGGAAATCTTCATCCTTATCCTTATCCAGCTGCATCTGGATCAGTCTGGCTTCATTTTGATACATGTCATCCGATGGTTTAAACAGACAAAGAACCACAAATAAGTGTTCCTTATAATTCCATTTGGTCAGATTATCCCCCGCATCTTCCAAAGAACCTTTCATCTTATCCTTCAGTGATTTGGTAGCCTCGATTTTCGAACCGCTTTCACTCTCTCCGCCGCCTTCCAGCTGCAGCTGTTCAATCATTCCTTCTACCTGTTCAATGAGGTCATCAATCCCCTTTCCACTGAAATTCAGATATCCTGTAGTCTTAATAATGGAAACACCATTCTCACCATAGATCATGAAAATCATATCCAGATAAGCCTCTGCCGTTATGATTAATACATATAACACAATTGCAAGAACCGGACCCACAAGTGGAATTGCTGCAATCTCAGCCGAAACCTCATGCAGTGTTGTATCCGTCAGAATCGCCGGAATATTGGCAAAAATCCGTAGCCCATAAATCGCTGTAAACGCGGCTTCCTGATTTTTACGTTCACTGTCACTGCCATGATAAACATATTCGGCATTCGCCATGTAGAAGACCTCATGATTGGTATCCTCTCCATAATCTGTGTACTCCGTGCCGTTCATGCGCTTATCATCCTCCAAAGAGGAAGACCGGTTTGTAAACATTTCCGTCGCATAAGTTGCTGCATAAACTTTTTTATAAATTAATTTCATCAATCCTTCTGTTGCATATTGGATCAGAGCATTAATCGCACTGATTGCCGCCCCGAAAAAAGCCGCCACACTGCCAATAACATCCTTTAACTGCGCAATCAATGCTTTGAGCTCTGTATTTTTTATTTCAAATGAGCCAAAGACCTTCTGTAATTTGCTTGATTTATCTGAAAGATTTTCTAATGCTGTTTCCAGTGCACTATATGTCTGGTTTTCCTTATAGGGCTTATTTGTATCAACCTCAATATCAAGCGTTGATTCAACGTCCTGTATCAAACTGTCAACATAATTCTTATCCGCACTATCATAAGGATTCGGACTGTCTGTAAAATTCAAAATATCTATCCCAAGTTCTTCCTGACAGTCAATGTTATAGCGTCCGCCACACAGCGTAATCTCAACAAGCAGCTTGGTAACCTTTACAATATCATTAAGGGAAATGCTCCCATCCTCATCATCGTCGTTCTTATCGTCAAGCTCCTTCTCTGCCTCTTCAATATGATTCTTCATCTGATCGCTGGCTTCCTTAAGATTTCCATCCATAAGCACATTATAAGGATTTGTCGAATCTACGGATAATTCTTCCACGCTTTCTCCATCCACATTGTTCAGTTCCATCTCCGTCTGTTCCATCTGACCTTTTACATCCGTAAGGAATGTGTCATCATATTTCTCAATCCGGTTCATTTCCTGTTGGGTTTTTTCTTTGGATTCTTCATAGGTATTTTCCATTTCCTGCGCCATATCGCCGGTATCCTCATCCGCCTTGGCTCCGTCCAGGGACCAGCTCTGTTCGGCTTCTATCATTGCATCAAAGGCTTCGGAAAACTGCTTGTGGATTTCCTGATAGCTATCAACCGCCTCCTTCATGGCTTCAATGGCACCCTGCACAGCACCTGCCAGATTTTCGATTTCTGTGTATATTCCTGTCAGCTCGTTCTCCATCCCGCTGATATCCACTACCGCATCACTGTTGCCGTTTTCCATTGCTTCTTCATTGGCACGCTTCTGGCTCTCAATACGTGCCTTCAGCTCTTCCCTTCTCTGAACGGCCTCATTAAAGGAATTGATCGCTTCCACCAGTGTTTCAACCTTAGGAAAGTAAGTTTCTTCCAGATCCGTTACGAAACTGATCATTCCCTGATAGGCATCCAGTGTCTTATCCGCCGCATCTGCGAACTGATTGAAGCTTTCCAGAGCCGATAAGGAATCCTCCAGATCACTGATCAGCTGGTTTAATGTTTCTTCCAGATTCATCCCATTGTTGATCACGGAGATTGGAGCACGATATGCGCAGAATTCGTTGATCTGGTTTTCAAACACATCCTGTTGGGACAGGAAATACAGCTTCTGCAGATCAGCCTGAACCGCACTTCCCCCCAAAAATGTGTCAGCCTTGTTGCCATCACCGGCATCTCCGTTGATATCTGCCTGGATGTACTCTATCAGCTTATCGGCATCGACATCATCCTCTACTGCCAACAGACCGTACTTGGAAAACAAATCCCGGTCATAATTTGCCAGTATGGAGAACGCAGCGTTCTCCTGAATCTCTCCATATAACTTTTCCAATGCCCGGTATCGTGCGATTTCCAAAAAAGATGTGTTAAAAAACAAAACGGAAATCAACATTGCAGTCAGCATAACCGTTACATAGCCATGCCGGTTTCTCACAAAGTAACTGAACATTTCTTTCTCCCCTTCATTGCTGTATCTGTAAATCAGGCAAACAAGCCTTTTATTTTATTGATCAGATTGATAATCGGTTCAATGGCATCCAGGGTTTTCCCTACTGCCTGCCCTGCTTTTTCTTCGGTTCCGTTAAGCCGGTCCGTAACCGTAAATGCTCCCGTTACGTTTGAAGCAAATTCATCTGCCAAAGCCATAAGATTCATCTGATGGAGTGGATCGTAACATACCGCTGTTCCCGTAGCAGAACAGGTATACCTCGGATCAATTCCGAAGAAACGCATAGGATTTGCAATAAAGAGCGGATATTCCTTTTCAATGGAAACATGTATTACCGTGCATCCCAGTTCACTGCTTTTTTCACATGAGGTTTCCACCTGTTCCGATAGACCCTTCGTATGATTCTGGGAGGTAGCGAATTCATTCTTATAAAGAAGATAGCTTCCGTACCACTTCGCTTTCTTCCCGGTTTCCAGATTCATTGCCGGTTCTGTGGTTCCAAAATACCGATAGATATTTCTCCCCTGGAAGTAAGTCGGAGAGATATATCCTACAAACGGCTCCCTGGCCTCACTGTTGTAAACCGCACCAGAACCGGAAGCAGCTTCCTGTGCAATGGATGCAACTGTTATCCGGTTATAATAAACGCCCGCGATATTAATGGTAAAGAAAATAGCGTAAACAATAATAATGACAAGAATCATTGCTTCCAAAACAACTTCACCGGAACTGTCTTCGATTTTTCTTTTGTCCAATATCATCTTTTTCATTTTCCTCTACATAAAGCTGAACAGATAAACCAACACAAATCCAAGATAGGTAAATGGTCCGAACGGGATCTTTGTTTTACGGTCTCCCTTTTTGGCAAGCAATACGTATGCCGCATAGATCGCTGCCAGAAAAACCGCATAAAACAGGATATAATAAGTATCCATAAGTCCCAGATACAGCCCAAGGCAGGCATACAGCTTCACATCTCCATATCCAATTCCATGTCTGGACAGGATGGAAATCAGTAACATGACAAGAAGACTTGCCACACATCCAACCAGCGACATTACCAGATCCGTTACAGCCTCTGTCCGGTAAAGGATCACCGACAGAATCAAAAACAGGATCCGGCATCCGGCCCCAACTGCAAGTATGAGGTTTGGAATCTTATGACAATGAAAGTCAATCACTCCCGCAATCAATACCACCGTTGAAGCTGCGACGAAATTTAATATCATCAGCCAGTTATAATCCGGCTGCATAAGCAATAAAACATTAAGCAGACAGGTGAGCAGAAAAGCCGTTCCATATAAAAGCCATTTCTTTAAAGTCTGCTCATCCTTTATCTGTTCCCGATATTGCTTCTCTATTATAAGCAATGCTGCGATTTGCAGGACGCTGATCACAGCTGCTAATATTCCATTCCACATTTGTTATTACCTATTTTCTGTTCTTCAAACGTTCCAGAATAATCTGATCCCAGTAGCCCTCCTGGTTCCGGACATACACATAACCGCTGTCCAGTACATCAATCATATCCTGAAACTGTGGCTCTACCACCATCAGATTGTTCTTATCTACAATTCCCCACAGACCGTTTTGTTTTACGGCTGCATAACCGTTTACATAGGATCTTGCATCCTCATACATGGCTTCCGTCATAATCTCACCATTAGTATATACAAATCCCCACTTCTGACCCTTCCGGTAAGCGATGGGCTGTCCGGAATTCAGAGCTTTCAATTCCTCAAAGCGGTTTTCAAAGGAAGGCTTTCCGCTCTCTACATTAAGCACATAATAACCGCTTTCGTCCTTCACAACCGCCAGACCGTTCTTAATACAATATCCTTCATCATTAATTGCCACATCCAGATATGGAAATTCTTCTACGGATGTAACTTCTCCGGCTCTGACAAGCGCCCAGTGTCCATTCTTCTTCACTGCTGCAATACCCTCCGAAAAATCACAGCAGTCTTCCCAGACTCTGTCATTTACCGACATTCGTTCATTAATATAATGTTTCTCCCCATTGAGCACTGCCATGGCCACACCATTTGTTCCAAGACGCCCTATGGTTTCAAAGGAAACCTCGTCATTTCTGGCAATCAGATTCAGACTACCATCCACCAGTGTCCACTTACCTTCCTGATCACAGATAAAGTAACTGTTCCCATCTTCTGAAACTGATATTGCCTGTGTTCCGGCATCAAAAACCGTAAAGCCTTCTGCATTGAGAAGCTCTCTGCGCACCTCCGGCACATCTCCGTTCCCCAGTTCAAATTCCATCATCTGAACATCAATCAGGGAAGAACTGATGTATTTCACATCATAGTATCCTGTCTCACGATACTGATACAGCTTACTGTAAGCCTCGTCAATCTGACGGATCACCTGATTCTTTGGCCACAATGTCACATAATCCTCCAGACAGCCGCTCAGTCCTTTATAATCCTGATTCTCATCATAAAGCTTTACGAGCAGTTCATAATTTTCCTCCATTTCCGGATATTGGCGGATCATCTTCTGAAGGCTTGATTCATACTGATTCTTTTTATTTAACCCTAAATAAATATCTCTTTGAAGAGCGTCCGACTCATAAGATGAAGAAGCGCCCTGAAGGCTCTGCGCTTCCGTCAGAAGCTTCTGTGCCTCCAGGTAATAGCCTTCTTCATAGGCAGTCTTCGCCTTCGCAAGGGCATTGGAATACTCCTGCGGCAATGTATTGCTTCTGTAAAACAACGTACCCCAGGCTCCTATGATTAATATAATGATTAAAACAGAAAATATCTTTTTCATAGCTTTCGTATCCCTATCCCTTAGTCTTTTGAATATCGTACAAAACACATCTTAAATTTATACTTTATTACCAATCCTTTGTTGCGTCATTGCCTGATTTATTAATTTTATCCCACCATCCGGAAACTAATTCAGCAATGTTTTTTCTAAATAAGGCAGCCAACCCCAGCACAATAACCAGTACGACAATAATTGAAATAAAGTTGGTATCTCCATCCTCTGTCGTAAAGAAATTCTTTACCGCTCCTTTCACTGACTGGGATGCTCTCCACAGTCTGTTTCTTACACTCACTTCGAAATCTAACATTTCTTTTCCTCCTTCATATCGTTTGTTATCATGAACATCCGTTTTCCCCGGATGATACGATCCCTACATCCCACCCATGCCGGAAAACATGGGTACAACAACCATCATCAGAATACCTGCAAAAATAATCAGAATCGGAATCAGCAATCTGGTCGATGCCTTCTCCCCTTCCATTCTCACCGCACTGACACGGTTTCTCCAGATTTCGGAGGACAGCGCCAGCAGGGAATCTGCCAGTTCTGAGCTTCCCTTTTTAATATTCTGGCTGACCAGACTGGAAAACTTTCGTACGCACTCTACCCCGCATCGCGCGGCGAACTGATCCAAAGCGACATAATCCGGAATTCCGTTTTCCATATCATTGACCAGAGTCTTCATTTCCTCACTCAGTATTCCACTGCTCTTTGCGGATGATTTCACCAGTGCTTCCCTGAGCGGCATACCGGCATTTACGAGAAGTGCCATCTGGGATACCATATGCGGGAATTCCCGATCAATGGTTTCATGCCGTTTCGTCAGCTTATTTACCTTGTCATATTCCATATAAACAATCAAAAATACAATAACCGCCAGGCCGATCAATAAAACAAAGGTATCACCGGCAATTACCGTTAATAACAGTATGATGGGCAGGAAGACCATTACATAGGAAATTTCTGCTGCAAGGTCGTAAATTGCGATCTTCCGTGACTCCTTTTTCCCGAACAATTCCGTCAGCTTATGAATCTTTTTCTGCATTACTTCGGAGCTGATATCAATATGAAGCTTCTGCATCATGGTGAACCCCACCACGAAGATTTCCTTTATGAAATACTCCTTCTCATCAATTCCTCCGATGATCGGTGCATATTTCCCCTTTTCTGTCAGGAAAATAAGCAAACACAAAATTCCAAGTACTGTTCCAAGGACACTGAGTATTATGTACATCTTCGCCTACACCTCAATCTTCATCATTTTCTGGCCTACCACATATGCCAGAATAAACATACAGAAAGCAGCCAGTTTTACCAGAAATCCAACCATGCCATTCGAATCCCCTGTCGCTGACTTCGTCATGTTCACGACAATGAGGGGCATGATCATCATGATATTCAGCTCATTTTTCTTTCCACTGATAATCGTCTGAATATCCTGTTCTACCATAATCTTGTCATTAATGACATTCTTGGTTTCCAGAATAATCTGCCGGATATTACCGCCACGTCTGTTCGCAACCTCAAATACATCTGCGAAATTCTGGACGTTCTCATCATGACTTCTGGCAGCGAAATCCTGCAGCAGAATTTCAATATTGATATTATTGGCAAGTCCTTCGTTAATCTGTTCCAGTTCCTTAACAATTGAAGCATTTACTCCGTACTGGGCAGCCATTTCCTTCATTGCTCCGTCAAAGGAATCCGTAACATTTCTTCCGCTTCCCAAAGAAGAGCTCACCGCCTCCAGCATATCCCGGAACTGTTTGATCAGCTTTGCCTTCCGTTGATTCAGAAGGATGTTCCTTAATACCAGTACTCCTCCAATCACGTACACAGGGAGCAGTACAATAGTCAGAAACGGAATCCCGAAAAAGATCTGTACCACCACAGCCCCGATTACTGCGCCGATCAATGCGCCGGCTACCGTTTCCTGCAGCTTCATATGATAGACGGCATAATCCACTGCGTTTTTGAACATTCCTTTATTTTCCACGTATTTCTCTTTTTTCTTAAACATAAGTATTTCCCCCCGGAGTTCTTAAATTTCCGTCTTAAATCCGCACATCTGCAGTTTGATTTTATTGTGAAGCGGATTATCGGTTCTTCGAAGGCTTCCGCTCACTTTATCTAACGTGCTGTTCTCATCTTCCTCAAATACGTAGAGGGGATTCAGCCTGATTTCGCCGTCTACCACATCCAGTATTTCCGTGATCTCCAGTGTCTTACGGCTGCGGTCACGCATTCTCGACAGGAAGATGATAATATCAACTGCCGATGAAATCTGCTGACGGATTGCCGGAAGGGGAAGCCCCTCCGCTCCCTGCAGTACCATGGTTTCCAGACGGCTCAGCATATCCTTGGTTGAATTGGCATGTCCGGTAGATAAGGATCCGTCATGTCCGGTATTCATTGCCTGCAGCATATCCAGTGCCTCGGCACCACGGACTTCGCCGACTACAATCCGCTCCGGTCTCATACGGAGGGAGGATTTAATCAGGTCGCGGATCGTAACAGCTCCCACACCTGCGGTATTGGCATTTCTGGTTTCCAGACGCACCAGGTTATCCACATGGGTAATCTGCAATTCCGCAGAGTCTTCAATCGTAATAACACGCTCATCATGCGGAATATAATTAGACAGTGCATTCAAAAATGTGGTCTTACCGGATCCGGTACCACCTGCAATAAAAATGTTGTATTTAGCTTTTACAAGGATCTCCAGTTTATCCGCAATCTCTCTGGTTATAGAGCCGTAGGCAATCAACTTCTCAATCGTCATGGGATCCTTCGAGAACTTACGAATGGTAACAATCGGACCCGAAAGGGAGATCGGCGGCAATACAACATTGACACGGGAACCATCCTGCAGCCTGGTATCCACAATCGGATTCGCTTCATTTACCTCACGTCCGGAAAGTGCCACTATCTTCTGTACGACGTCCTCGAGTTTTTCTTCGCTTTCGAATTCTTCATTCAGTCTTTGCACCCTGCCCGCTTTTTCAATAAAGATATCCTTCGGTCCGTTAATCATTACTTCCGTGATATTATCATCTGCAATAATGGAATCCAGAAGTCCCAGTCCACGGATGGAACTCAGTACCTGATCGGCGATGCTTGCCTTCTCCCTGATGGTAATATAGCTGTCCCTGAATTCTTCCTCAATGCAGCGCAGAATTTCTTCTTCCAGCTGTTCATTGGTCATTGCTGCATAATTACAGGAATCCAGAACGATATTCCTAATTTGTTCCGCCTTTTCACTCACACTCTGCTGCATATTACCTCTCCAAACCATTAAATGAATCCGATGCTGCAATCCGTCCGATAATTTCCGATTCTTCCGTGGTGTCCTGGATCACCGGAGCCCATCCACCGATTTCATACTCATAAGGCCAGTTAGCATGCTCGTAATCATTCTTTACCATATTTCTGAAAACCGTCAGCTTCCGTAACAGCTTCGTATCTTCCCTCTTCTCCAGTGCATCGAGCAGTGCTTCAAATATCCGGAACTTCCGTGTGCTGATCTCCCGTTCGTCCACAACATAGATAATCCGGTCTGCGTGATTCAGTAATACCAGTTCTCTCTCGGTCAGCGCAGTTCCGATATCGATCACAATTTTGGTATATTCCGTAAGAAGAGTCAACTCCTTTATAAGAGCCTTCATATCCTCTACGTTAATTTCAAGCATATCAATCGGATTCACACAGCTTCCATAGCCATAGAACCCGTAACCGGTCTGTGCAATCGCGCTGTTGAGCTTCAGCGGAAGGATATTTCTCCTGCTCTTTAAGGCAAGAATAATTTCATCCATTCCATGCTCTGCCCCAGTTTCTACAGGCATTTGATTATACATTCCGAAATCGAGATATAACGTCTTTTCATACATGGAACACTTCCTTGCAAAGGCTCTTGCTGTGGTTGTTGTTCCGTTTCCACCGTTTGCAGAAGTAAATACATAGATCTTCTGCTCCGTCTGTGCATTCTCGGATTCTCTTGCTTTTTTAATTTTGGAGCCCTGTGAATAGAAATCCAGCAGCTGCCGGTATATGCCGTCAGCACGCTGATATTTTTCGATTTGTTTCAGATCGGAGAGTCCATCCTCATAGATCTGTTCTGTCATCAGAACAACCGGACATGGAATCTGCCGGAGCAGAGCCTTAATCTCCGTTTCAAACTCTTTTCCCACTAAAAAAATGTCTATTCCCTTGAGGAGCTGCATAGCGCGCTCAACAGACGTACAGACATTTAATTCCAATTTGTTCGTATACTCACTGTCAAAAAAAGCAGTCAGTCTTTGAGCATACTCCACATCCTGTGTACAGTATAATGCTTTAATCCACATATCTCCCCGTCACTTTCTTCGTACTGCTTATCTTCTTGGAAAAATCCCAATTACTTTATTCAAATACAGTACTAACCTGTATAAAATATAGCACAGCCCTCTATCTTTTACAAGTACAACTTGTATCCTTTATTTAAGGATACAGTAATTAATCATACTCAAAGCAGTTCTCTGCTTGTACCGTACTAAGGAGGAAAATGCCAAATCGAATTAAAGAACTAAGAGAAGCAGCCCATATGACACAGGTTCGCTTATCCATCGAGCTTGAGGTCTCCCAGGAAACCGTAAGCGCCTATGAAAGTGAAAAGCATTATCCAAGCGTTGCTTCCTTATTAAAACTTTCCAAAATTTTTCATGCAAGCTGCGATTATATTTTGGGACTGTCCGATGTCAGATGGCCTTATCAGTCTGCGTCTCTCACGCCCATAGAAGAAAAACTGCTTGCAGAATGGAATACCCTGAGTGACCAGAAGAAGGCTCTTTTATCAGCCTATTTAGATGGTCTTACAGCTACATAAAATACCTGTTACAAAAAGACACATCCTGCTTCGAATAAAGCGGATGTGTCTTTTTATCTGTTATACAATTTACTGTTCTGATTTCCTTTTCCACTTCGTTAGAAAACAACTGCCTCTAACGATTAGCCAGTGCCTGTTCAATATCTTCCTTCATATCAAGCACGGCTGCGCGTGAAGCATCTGCAAAGTTCTCTGCACCAAAGCGTGCATATTTTTCCTGCTGGTAAGCGGCAATGATACCACGGGAGGAATTGACAATCGCACCAAGTCCATCCTCGTTAAAGAAGTGAACGAGGTCAGCGCCCTTGCCGCCCTGTGCGCCGTAACCGGGTACCAGGATATAGCTCTTCGGCATAATTTTGCGAAGCACTTTGCCCATTTCCGGATAGGTTGCTCCGACAACTGCTCCGACATAGCTGTAGGTATCTCCCATATGGGTTTCTCCCCATTTTGCCACCTGTTCACCCACCACTTCATAGAGCGGACGATTCCCGGCATCTGCAATCTGACGATCCTGAAATTCTCCACTGCTCGGATTGGAAGTCTTCACCAGTACGAAAATACCCTTCTTCTCTTCCTTGCAGACCTTGATAAACGGATTGACGCCATCGGATCCAAGATAAGGATTCACGGTTACGAAATCTTCGTCAAATCCATAATAGGATTTACTTCCAACCTGCACCTTGCCAAGATGTCCAACCGCATAGGCTTCTGATGTGGAGCCGATGTCGCCACGTTTGATATCGCCGATGACAACAAGTCCCTTTTCCTTGCAGTACTGTACGGTTTTATAAAATGCGGAAAGTCCCGGAAGTCCGAACTGTTCATACATGGCAATCTGCGGTTTTACAGCAGGTACAAGCTCATAGATCGCATCCACAATCGCTTTGTTATACTGCCAGATTGCCTCTGCTGCTCCTTCCAGTGTCTCTCCAAATTCTGCAAATGCTTTTTCTTTGATGTGCTCCGGAATGAATTTCATCATCGGATCCAGGCCAACGACAATCGGTGCCCCGGTCTTTTTAATCTGTGCTACAAGTTTGTTAATCATATTTTCTCTCCTCCATGTATTGCTTCAAGAAAAATGCCGACATTTTATAGTCGGCATTTTCAATTTCCTTTTAAAAATCCATTGGATCTTCTGTTCTCATAACTTTCTAAACAAGGACTTCCTTACAGCTGTCCGCAAACTGTTTGATCCTGGATGCATTTACATATTTCTTAACCTGATCTCCCTGCACAACAACAAGCGTCGGGGCCTGCATGACGCCATATTTAGCTGCCAGCTCCATATTTTCTTCGGCATCAATCAGAAGATAATTGATTCCTTTCAAATATTCCTTCGCCAGCTTGCAGTTCGGACAGGTCTTCGTGGTAAATAAATAAATGATGCTTTCCGGCTCTTCTACGGTTACGGATGCCTTGGGCTTATCATAATCGGATAAGGTTACCATTGTCACAATCGGCTTCTTTAACGCAGAATGTGCCACGTCATATTCCTTACGGTTCGCATATTCCTGAAGCTTACCATCGTTCCAGTTCTGCACCGGACGGTAATATCCGGTAATACGGCTGTATACTTCCGTCACCTTACCGCAGTGAGGACAGATCTTCTGCTCTCCTGCCAGATAACCATGTTCCTTACAAATGGAATAGGTCGGTGACAGGGTATAATAAGGAAGCTTGTAATTTTCTGCAATCGTGCGGATAAGATCTGCTGCTGCTCTCCAGTCCGGAAGCTTTTCTCCAAGGAATGCATGGAATACCGTTCCGGAAGTATAAAGCGTCTGCAATTCATCCTGAATATCCAGTGCATCAAAAATATCCGTTGTATAATCGACCGGCAGATGGGAGGAATTCGTATAATACGGGGTATCTCCCGGCTTTCCTGCGGTCTTGATGGCAGGCCATCTCTTACGGTCATGCTTTGCCAGACGATAAGTGGTACTCTCTGCCGGAGTTGCCTCAAGGTTATAGAGATCTCCATACTGCTCCTGGTAATCGGAAAGACGGTTCCTCATATGATTCAGAACCTCCTTCGTAAATTCCTGCGTCCGCTTATCCGTCATGTCTGCACGAAGCCAGTTGGCATTCAAACCAACCTCATTCATACCGATCAGACCAATCGTGGAAAAGTGATTCTCGAAGGTTCCCAGGTACCGTTTCGTATATGGATATAATCCTTCATTCAGAAGCTTTGTGATGACTTCTCTCTTGATCTTTAAAGATCTTGCCGCAATATCCATCATCTTATTGAGGCGCTTGTAAAAGTCATCCTTCGTTGCAGACAGATAAGCGATTCGCGGCATATTAATGGTTACTACGCCAACGGAGCCTGTACTTTCGCCGGATCCGAAGAAACCGCCGGTTTTCTTACGGAGCTCTCTTAAATCCAGGCGCAGTCTGCAGCACATGGAACGTACATCACTCGGTTCCATATCAGAGTTAATATAATTGGAAAAATACGGTGTGCCGTATTTGGATGTCATTTCAAACAATAACCGGTTATTCTCGGTATCAGACCAGTCAAAATCTCTGGTAATGGAATAGGTTGGAATCGGATACTGGAAGCCTCTGCCATTGGCATCCCCTTCGATCATCGTCTCGATGAAGGCCTTGTTGATCATATCCATTTCCTTCTTGCAGTCCTTGTAACAGAAATCCATCTCCTTACCGCCAACAATGGCCGGCAGCTCTGCAAGGTCTGATGGAACCGTCCAGTCCAGTGTAATGTTACTGAACGGAGCCTGGGTTCCCCATCGGCTCGGTGTGTTTACACCGTAAATAAAAGCTTCGATGCACTTCTTTACTTCCTTATAGGAAAGGTTGTCTACCTTGACAAATGGAGCCAGATAAGTATCAAAGGAAGAAAACGCCTGTGCACCTGCCCATTCATTCTGCATAATTCCAAGGAAGTTCACCATCTGGTTGCAGAGCACGGAAAGGTGTGCTGCGGGTGCGGAGGTAATCTTTCCGGTAATACCTCCCAGGCCTTCTGTAATAAGCTGCTTTAAAGACCATCCGGCACAATACCCTGTAAGCATGGACAGGTCATGGATATGAATGTCCGCATTCCGATGTGCATCTGCGATCTCCTGATCATAAATCTCAGACAGCCAGTAATTTGCTGTAACAGCTCCGGAATTGCTTAAGATCAGTCCTCCTACGGAATAGGTCACGGTGGAATTTTCCTTCACACGCCAGTCTTCAATCTTCACATAGCTGTTTACCACATCCTTGTAATCCAGAATGGTCGAAGTCATGGTACGCATCTTTTCACGCTGCTTCCGGTAAAGAATGAACGCCTTGGCAGCCTCTGCATAACCTGCCTGCTCCAGAACCTTCTCCACACTGTCCTGAATATCCTCCACATGAATGCCGTCATCCTTCACCTTACCCTGAAAATCTGCTGTAACACGAAGTGCAAGAAGATCCACCACATCATTATTGTACTGCACATCAGTAGCATTAAATGCCTTCATAATGGCATCACTGATCTTCGTCAATGTAAAATCTGTAACTTCGCCCTCTCTTTTGATTACCTGAAACACCGTAAATCCCCCTTTTCTTTGCCAAAACATGAGGCTCTGATCTTCATCATAAAAGCCTCGTTTATCTAAGAGTTTATCATTGCCCCAAAGGAAAGTCAACATAAAAGCACAAGATATTGTGTTTACATAACAACATAAACATAAATCTTGTGCTGATTATACAATAATATTTTTTATTTTTATCTAATCTGACCATTGACTATTGACCAGCATCCGGTGAATGGTTTCGTCATTCACCGTAATCCGGATCATAAATCAGCGCGTCTTAAGAAAAAGATATTCTCTCTGCGCCGTCTCATCATCGGGGTAAGATTTCAGATAGCTTTCCATTAAAACAGATGCTTTCTTATATTCATGGAGATGCTCATAGGCAATGATCTCATTCATCTTGAGTGTCTGCATCATTCCGTTATTCTCAATCTGCATTGCTGTCTGGAAGGCCTGCAGTGCCCCTTCATTATCTTCCATATTTAGTTTACATAATCCAAGCTGGTTCCAGACCTGTGCAGCATCCGGGTTACTTTCCAGATACGTGTTGTATACGCTGATCGCATAGTTATTGTCCCCCAGTGTTTCATAGGTCTTTCCAAGGAATAAAACAGCTTCGTAGCCCTTCTCGTCCCGTGCCTTTTCCAGATAAGTGCGGGCATTCTCATAATCCTCGAGATAGTAGCTGATTCTGCCCTTTTCATAATTGGTCATCTTCTTCGTATCATTCTCCATGGCGGTCTGAAGATAGGCTGTTCCGATCTCCTTGTAACCATGTTCATTCAGAATACAGTAGATATCAATAATCCTGTCATAATCGGAAGGCGCGGCTGCAATTGCTGCATCAAAGCTCTGCTGCGCTTCTTCAATCTGGTCCTTCTCGGTATATGCTGCACCACGGAAATAAAGAGCGTCCTTCTCATCCTTCTTCATGGCAATGATTGCATCATATACCGCTATGGCATTGTCATAGTCACCCTGCTTATAATAAGCTGTTGCCAGATAATAGTTAATGTCATAGTCCATATTCTCAATCAGACCACTGCTATGATTGAGAGAAGTAAGAAATGCTTCCACTGCTTCCGGATACATGGTCTTCCCTAAATAGGCAATTCCCTCTCCCCGATACAGAAGCCGTTCATTCTCTCCGGCTTCCTTTGCTGCTTCAAAACAGGTAAGAGCCGTATCATAATCCAATGACTTAATGGCTTCCATTCCTGCCGTTATATTTTCAGATTTTGCTGCTCCGCAGCCAGTAAGTGCCAAAAGCAATATTGAGGCTGCCAGTAACTGATACATTCGTTTCTTTAACATGACTTGCGAAGTCCCTTCGGATAGTGATTTTTAAGGCTTCCTCCTGCTGCTTTTCCAAAGCCCAGACTGTAGCCTTCCACGGTAACAAGGCACCAGCCTTTCCGGTCTTGTGCCGGGAAGGTATAGCCTTCTATATATTTTATCGCATCTTCCACTGACAAATCAATGGTATCTTTAACATCTTTGCTCTTTAAGGAAAGAGCCAGTGCATGGGACGGTTCGAAACGATCCTTTTTAAATGTTCCAAGATGCAGTCCCGGGCGCAGTACCTTAAGTCCATGCAGATCCGGTGTTCCTTCCGGAACAAGATACAACTGATCTCCAAAGGTAAGATAGGAAGCTCTCTCCTTCCCCTCCCGCCAGGAGGACTTAAGTGTCTGCGCTTCAAACTGTTCGAATGCAGCGATGGCTTCCGTCATCTGGTTTGACACGGACTGGCTCTTCTTATCTTTTCCTTTTTGGAAACTGCTTCCCTTTTTCATTTTTTTCCGGTCATAATCCCGTGAATGAGAAGCGCTCCGCATCACAAAAGGAGCTTCTCCCATGTTCGAAATCAAATCCCGGTTCATTTCCCGGCCATTCACTTCAGGACTGGAAGTTCCTTCTTTTTGCAAAAGAGCTGCAAAGTGGCCTTCCCCATTTACCTTATGCGGCCATAGGCGGACCGTCTTCTGAAGCTCTTTGCGGAATCGTTCTTCCATGTCGTATGTGGTCTCCTTCTTAGACTGTCCCTGATTCTGCAGCAGCTTCATCAATGCTTCCTGCCTAACAAGCCCGGGTTCCATTCCTCCTGCAAGCGGAACCGGAAGCAGCTTCATATCCGGATGCTTCGCAAGAAAATGTGCCATCATTTCTTCATCCTCTTCCGGTGCAAAGGTACAGGTCGAATATACCAGAATTCCGCCACGCATCAGCATGGTGTAGGCACACTCCAGGATCTCTTCCTGCCGCCCTGCACACAGCTTCACATTCTCTAAGGACCACTGCTCTACCGCCTCTTCGTTCTTGCGGAACATTCCTTCCCCTGAACAGGGCGCATCCACCAGAATCCGATGAAAATAGGACGGGAAACGTTCTGCCAGCACCTTGGGATCATGATTTAAAACAATGTCATTTACAATCCCCATACGCTCGATATTCTCAGACAGAATCTTTGCCCTTGCCGGATGAATTTCATTGCTGAACAGAATTCCCCTGCCTGCCATGGCTGCTGCCATCTGGGTACTCTTTCCTCCGGGGGCCGCACACAGGTCAAGAATCCGCTCTCCGAAGAACCGGAAGTCATCGGAGTTCTTTTTCTCCCTTTGTCCCTCTGTATCATTTTCGGTTCCGGTCTTCTCTGCATCTTCGGAATTTACAAAATCAGTATCTGCCCTCTTGCAGATTGCCGCCGGCGCCATTGCACTGGCTTCCTGAATATAGTACACTCCGGCCTCATGAAAGGGATGCTTTCCCGGCTGCAGGGAATCCTCATAATAGAACCCGTTTTCTTCCCAGGCAACCTGTTCCTTTAACGGCTCTCTTTCTTTAAATACGGAAGTCTGATCATACTGCTCCTTCGTTCCTTTTAACGGATTGATCCGCAGGGAATGTGCATGGTCATTTCCATAGCATGCCGCAAAATCCTCGTATTCTTCTTTCAGCATTTCTTTCATCCGGTTCGTAAATTGTTCAGGAAGCATTTCTAATTACCTCTGTTCTGTATTTTTGCAGCCATTCTACCAGCTACTTATTTTCCATGTATCATAGCAGGTGCAGAATAAAAACAGCTATCCGGATCACATCCCCGGATAGCTATTATTCTAATAGAACGCCAAAACAATTACAACCGGAACTGCTTTAATTTTCTCCAGCGGTTTCATATATTGTTACTGTCCACCTCTGAATCATATCCAATCACTACTTCGCCACATCATAATTGCTTGTAAGAACTATTTCCTCAGACAAGGTTTTCTGATTTACCTCTTTTTCCGAACGGATCTCTTCGACCCATACGGTCTTACTCTCTCCCGGAAGCAGATCAAAATAATTATCAGACAGAATCACATCCGTATCCGTAAATTCAATTGCGACTCTCCTTGCAAACTGCTGCGCCTTCACAGTAATCCTGAATTGTTTTTTTACTCTGCTTTCACCTGTTTTACCTTCATCTGCTCTCTCCTGTTCTTCCGTTTCCTCAACATAAGAGGTAAGATGTGGATCAAGAAAATGGAATTTCTTTGGTCTTTCCAGGAGACGGTTTCCGGAGTCAATTACTTCTTCCTCACATTGAATTTCATAATGAAGATAGCATTCTCTGCTGCGAAGCTCCTTCATCTCCGGGATTTTGAAAGCAGCGACACAGGTAGAAGCTAACGGTTCTGCGGTAATTTCTCTGCATTCCGTATGTAATACACCCTTTCCCTGCTCTATAAGCTCCAGCCCGCAGGTAAGCTTCATAGGCCTCGTCTCATCACTGGATACATACAGCCTTGCCACCCGGTCTGCACCGGTTTCCACATACGAAATCACCTTGCCATAACTTCTCTTTACCACATAATGAGCACCCTTCCACCTGCCATAATAGTCCAGGGTTGCCCACGAAATCGTAGGATAGGTATCATTGATCTGCCAATAGGTGCTTCCCGAGCATTGCTCCCTGTGACTGCGGAAATGCCGGATCGCCATTTCCAGGAAGTCCGACTGCAGGGACTGTGTTGCATACACCGTCCGTTCAAAGGTGCCCGGAAGCTGGTAATACTGAAGCAGATAATACATGAGCGTCACATTACCCGGCCCATTATCAATACACTTCTGGTGCTTCTCCATTTCAGGCGATACGATATTGAACTGATCCTCATGGATCACGGTTCTTAATGTTTTCATGGATGGAATCGCTTCAAATCCATACTCGCTGGAAAACCGGAAGAACTTACTCTCAATATCCTCAAACGGCTTCTTGCCATGCCATACATCCCAGTAATGTGCATCGCCTCTTCCTTCGTCAAACGGATCCTCAAAGCCTCCCTCTGAGGATGGAGATGCCGGCCAATAGAAGCGATCCGGATCATATTCCTCTACCATCTGTGGAATCAGCCGTTCAAACATCGTAAGATAATCCTGCTTCAGCTTCTGATTCTGCGGAATCCCCCAGCCAACCCAGGCACCTTCCATTTCGTTGTTTCCACACCACATGCCAAGAGAGGGATGATTCCGAAGCCGGATAATATTATCTCTTGCTTCCAGCCTGATATTTTCATAAAACGAATCCGTCAGATCATAAACAGCACAGGCAAACATGAAGTCCTGCCATACAAGCAGTCCCAGCTCATCACATAAATCATAAAAATAATCATCCGGGTAACAGCCGCCTCCCCATACGCGGATACAGTTAAAGTTCGCCCTCCGGCAGTCCTTCAAAAGGCGTTCCGTTCGTTCTTTGCTGCGTTTTCCGAAGATACTGTCTTCCGGAATGTAGTTTGCTCCTTTGGCAAAGATCTCCATCCCATTAATACAGAAGGTAAATCCTGCTCCCCATTCATCCGGTCTGCGTACCACCGTAAAGTCACGGATTCCAAAACGGATTGACTTTTCCTGAATGATTTGGTTTTCTCCCTTCAGGCTTACACATACCCGGTATAGCTTCTGCTCTCCATAGCCGTTCGGCCACCAGCGTTCCGGGTTCTTAATTTCAATCTGAAAGATCTGTGTTTCCTTTACATCCTCAGTCTGCAGGGTAAGCTCTCTTCCTTCCGGATCATACACTCTGCATTCTGCAATCATCCCGGCTGTGTCACTTGGCATAACTTCATTCTTTAAAATCACAGACAGATGGCTGACCTCTTCTTCATTCTGCTGACGGATCTGTACATTCTGTATCCGCGCACCATTTACCTCTTCGATATAAATATCCCGCCAGATTCCCATATCCGGGAGCTTCGGGCCCCAGTCCCAGCCAGACATGCAATGTGCCTTCCGGATATACTGATATCCCGGCACCGTACTGGTTACTCCCCACAATGGCTTCTTCTCATAAAGCTTCTGCATATACTTCATCGGAGAGTGGAAATAAACCCGGATCCGGTTTACTCCTTCTTTTAAGAAACCGGTAAGATCAAACTCATATTCCCGATGCATATTCTCACAGCTTCCTATCTGCTTTCCATTAACGAAAAGATCTGCAATCGTATCAATTCCCTTGCAGATAAGAAAATTTCTCTCATTATTCAGAACCTCTTTTGAAATCAGAAATTCTCTTTCATAAAGATAATCATTATAGGAAAGATCCCGGACTTCGTCCTCGTTCTCTCCTACATAGGGATCCACAATTAACCCTTGGGTGAGCAGATCCGTATACACGGTTCCCGGAACCGTTCCCTGGTGCCATTCCTTCTCCTTTACCTGCTTCATCTTCCATTGTCCGTTTAATGTAATCATTGTGTTCTCTCCTGATCTGTTTTATGATTAAGTATTTTCCCAACGTATCTTCTACTCTGTCATTTCCATTGGCGGCAATTCAAAATTGCTGACTAACTTTCATTATAAACATACAGGCAGCGTTCACAAGCAGATTTTAAGTCAAAAATCGTATAAATATCTTGCAATCCAATGGAATTAATGAGGCAGGATCTTCTCACTCTCTATCTTTTTAATCTGCTCTGCCGTACTCAGTACAAATGTATGCAAACCTGCTTCGGATTTAAAGTGGTCGAATTCGACCACTTTAAATTCAGGATTATAAATCATCTCCCACGTTCCCAAAAATTCCAGTGTATTTCTATTTCGCAGCCAGTTCTTTACAACATCTGCACTACGTGATTCTCCTATCTTTGCTTTCGCAATATCTGTAATACAAATATAATCATCCGACTCTTTTTTCGAAATTGAGACCGGAATATTTTGTACTTCAATCACTCTATTTTTCATCTATTTCTTCCTTATTGCTCTTTCCATTTTTAATCCGGCAGGCTTCCCGCCAGACAAAGTGCCCCCCAACCGACACGATTATTGGGATAAACACTTTCACTCCGCAATGTGCGGGCACCTCTTCGAAGATAGGCCTTTACCTTTTCTCCATACAGAAAAGGATCATTTCCTCTCACAATCCCCCATTCCATAAGAAGTGCAGCACTTCCTGAAGCAAAGGGCGTGGCAAAGGAGGTTCCTGACACGGCAACAGGAAGATTTCCGGGACTTAACGTTGCAATATTTATTCCGGGTGCTACGAGATCCGGTTTTATGTTAACCGATGCAGGAGGCATATTCCCGCCTCTTCCTGAAAAATCCGCATAGGCTTCGGTATAGGTATCATAAGCCCCAACGGTAATCACTCTGGCTGCTGTAGAAGGTATGGTCAATGTCTTTTCCGGTGTTGACTGGAAAAATCTGGTTTCTGCGCTAAGTACAGAGCTGCTTGGCAGATAGAAATCATACCCTCCACCTTCCACCTGTACCGGCTCTATCATAAAGCTCCAGATTCCTTGGTTAACATAACTGTTCACCGGTAAAAAATCAAAATAAATTTCCTGTCTGACGGAATACGGGGTGGGCTCACCCTGATAAATCAAAAGTTCTGTATCTTCCATCCGATAATGCACGGCTGTGCCTAATGCAGAATTAAGCTGCAGGATCTGCCCTCCCGGAGATTGTAAGACAATCCGGAAGGTATCAGTATACTCCTTCCATAGCTGCACACTGAATGACGCCTGATACTCACCAACTGCCAATTCAATCCGTGGTATATTTCCCTGTGCATCCCTGTTAAATGTTCCTGCTGCATGCCCTCCGGCTGCTCCCTCATTGCCACTCCCTACACAGATCACACATCTCCCGAGCTCTGCAATATTATCAAGGAACCGCTCCACAAGTGATGTTCCGTCATGAACCCCATAGGTATTTCCAAAGCTCAGATTAATCACAAGCGGCATGGAGAGCTGCAGTGCCGTCCGGGCAGCAAAGGTAAGCCCCCTCATCAGTTCTGTAGTCTTGGGAAAAGAATTCGGTCTGCTGTTCCCCAGCTTTACAATCAGCAGTTCTGCTTCCGGTGCCACTCCCTGAAATCTGCCATCCATAAAATTCCCTGATCCTGCCGCAATCGTTGCAACTGCGGTTCCATGTCCGGAAGTGTCCACACTTGGCACGAGCTGTAATGGCTCAGTTCTCTGCAATGCCGCATCAATCCGTTCTTTCGAAAACATGACTCCCTGGGTAAAGCCTTCAGGCGGTAAGCTTTGCATAAATTCTTCATTATGATCCGTAAGAAGTGCATCCACCTCCTTCGGATTTAATGTCTGATCCCATAAATAACGAATTCTCGTTTTTCCACCTTTTTCCTGAAACTCCGGACTCTGATAATCAATTCCGGAATCCAGTATGGCCATTAATACCCCTTTTCCAGACAGAAACGGATCTCTCACCGTAACCTCCAGGATACAGGAGGCCTGCTTCCCGGCCAGCACTGAAAAATACAACCGCTTTGGTTTTTCGATATATTCTACTTCTGGCAGTTCTGCGAACGATTCAATCAGAGATTCCGGTAGTGTTACGATCGCATAGCCTGCAATCAGTTCCTCTACCTGTATCAGATCCCCAGCCAGAGGCTGCAGGCTTCCGTTGTATTTCACAATCAGCTCCCAGCGTTTCTCCTCCTCCAGATATCCCACATCCAATTGCCGGGACTTTTCCCTTTCTTCCCTGGTCGCCTCTAATGACAGATTTAATACATCTTCCAGCTTCTGATTCTGCATCCTTTTCCTCACAATCCT
>Ga0129315_1000440_pt1 | contig 34737 bp, 34 predicted proteins | sample Cm827metagenome_FD_94432 | JGI IMG/M metagenome (GOLD analysis project Ga0129315, IMG submission 94432) | Eastern black-and-white colobus group fecal microbial communities from Wisconsin, USA - Cm827 metagenome | ecosystem: Host-associated > Mammals > Digestive system > Large intestine > Fecal... | reverse complement strand
CTTTGTAATAGCTAATACAATTAGTAACGACAAAGAATTTTCAGAAATAGAGAATAGAAATTTACAAGAAAAACCTAAAATTTTATCAGACAATTATGTAGAAAAATTAAATAGCTATATGGCTGATCAATTCTTCATTAGAGAAAAGCTTATTTCATTTAAATCAAGAATTGATTTAGTTTTAGGGAAAAATAAAATAAATAATGTTTACATAGGTAGTGATAATCAATTATTTGAAGAATTTAAAATAAAATCTAATGATGACCTTCTTAATAAAGTAGATGTAATTAATGAATTTAAAAAATCTAATGAGGATTTACTTGTTAATTTTATGTTAGTGCCAACAGCAACAAGTATTTTAGATGATAAATTACCATTGTATGCTCCAGTTGATGATGAGATTGAGTATATAAATAAGGTAAAAAGTTATTTATTAGATGATATTAAATTTATACCTATTTATGATAAGCTAAAAGCTAATAAAAATGAATATATTTATTATAAAACAGATCATCATTGGACTGCTGACGGAGCATATTTAGGTTATGAGGCTTTTTGTGAATCCTCTGGAATAGAGGCAACTAATAAGGATGATTTTGAGAAAATAATAGGATCAAATGATTTCTATGGTAGCTTATCTTCTAAAGTTGGATTATTTGGACTATATAGGGACAAACTAAATATATATATACCAAAAAACTCTAATTTGTTAGTTAACTATGTAATAGAACAAAAAAAAGATACAAGCTTATTTAATAGCGATAAACTTAACCATAAGGATAAATATCAAGTGTTTCTTAATGGAAACCATCCACTTATAGAGATAGAAACTGATAAAAATCTAGATAAAAAAATATTAATAATTAAAGATTCCTTTGCTAATAATTTTGTACCGTTTTTAACTGAAAATTACGGAAATATTTTTCTCATTGATTTAAGATATTATACAGATTCTATTAATGAATTCATAAAAAATAATGATATAAATGAAGTTCTCTTTTTATATAATGTAAATACTTTTAATGAGGATGATTCTATTTTTAATTTATCAACATAAGATGTTATAGCATAAATACTTGACAATAACCTATAATACAAACATAATTAATAGAAAGAAAAAGTATTATATAGTTAATATAATAAAAGTAAGGTGATATATAATGATATTTGGAAATATAGATGGGATAAAAAAAGCTTTTCTAGAAGAACTTGAAGGTATTTATAAAATGAAAGTTCTTAAGGATGAAGTTTGTAGCTTAGAAATAATTAATATAATTTCAAGAGTATCTCATGCAATAGAACGAGAAATAAGTGTTGCTGTAGATAGAAGAGGGAAAGTAGTTTCTGTAGCTATTGGTGATTCAACATCAGTAGAAGTTGGAATGATAGATATAAGAGAAAAAAGATTATCTGGAGTTAGAGTAATTCATACTCATCCTAATGGATTTTCAAATTTATCTGCATTAGATTTATCAGCTTTATTAAAGCTTAAATTAGATGCAATTATGGCAATAGGTGTATATAATGGTAACATTACAGATTATTCATTAGGTATGATAACAATAACTAATGATTTATTAGATTATGAAGAAAAATTAAATCTTTCTTTAGAGGAAGTACTTTCTATTCATATATTAGATAAAATACAACATATAGAAAAATTAATTAAAGAAAGAGATGTTATTGAAGATGAAGGTGAAAAAGCCATTTTAGTTGGTTCTGATACAAAAGAAAGTCTAGAAGAATTAAAAGAGTTAACTAAAGCTTGTGATATACCTGTATTAGATTTAGTATATCAAAGTAGAAGTAAAGTAGATCCTGCTTTTTATATAGGTAAAGGAAAAGTTTTAGAAATAGCTTCTTTAAGACAAAGTAGGCATGCAAATTTAATTATATTTGATGATGAACTTTCAGGATCACAAGTAAGAAATTTAGAAGCTGCACTTGGAGCAAAGGTAATTGATAGAACTACACTTATACTTGAGATATTTGCAAGAAGAGCAAAAAGTAAGGAATCTAAAATTCAAGTAGAGCTAGCTCAGTTAAAATATAGAATGAGTAGGTTACAAGGGCTTGGAACAGTTCTTTCAAGAACTGGTGGAGGAATTGGAACAAGAGGACCAGGGGAAAAGAAATTAGAAACAGATAGAAGACATATAAAGGAAACAATATATGATTTAAATGATCAATTAAAAAAGATCAAAAAGAATAGAGAAGTTCAAAGAGAAAAGAGAAATAAAGAGAGTATACCAAAGGTATCTTTAGTTGGTTATACAAATGCTGGTAAATCTACTCTTAGAAATAAGCTTTGTGATTTAGCAGCTCAAAAGGAAGTTCAAGGTAAAGAAAAGGTTTTTGAAGCAGATATGCTTTTTGCAACCTTGGATATTACTACAAGATCAATTATATTAAAAAATAAGGGCGTAGTTACTATTACAGATACAGTTGGATTTGTTAGAAAGCTTCCTCATGATTTAGTAGAGGCCTTTAAGTCTACATTAGAAGAAGTTATATATTCTGATCTTTTATGTCATATTGTTGATGCCTCTTCAGATTCTGCATTAGAGCAAATAGAAGCTGTAGAAGAAGTATTATCAGAACTTGGAGCTAAAGATAAAGATACTATTTTAGTATTAAATAAAATTGATAAAACTAATGAAGAGCATTTAGAAGAATTAAGAAAAGCTTGTTCTGAATATGAAGTAATTGAAATTTCAGCAAAAGAAAACGTAAATTTAGATGGACTTTTAGAATTAATTGAAGAAAAACTTCCATATAAAATGAAAAAGTGTGAGTATATAATACCTTATGATAGAAGCGATATTAATTCATTCCTTCATAGAAATGGTAGAGTTTTAGAAGAAGAATACAGAGAAGATGGAAGTTATATGCTAGTGGAAGTTGATGATGAGATATATAATAAATCTAAAGAGTTTGTAACAAAAATAATTTCCTAAAATATCTAAAGAGTTATAAAAACTGCAATGAAGGTTATACTTTATTGCAGTTTTTATTTATATTCTATATAATTATTTTAATAATGAAATCGTAGATAACAGGGGGGCAAGTAATGGCAAAATCGATTATAGATTATCAAAACGCCTATAAAGAAATAACAGAAACACTTAAGAAAAATGATAATATACTTTCTATATTTATATTTGGAAGTATGGTTAGTGGAGACCTTTGGGAAGGATCAAACATAGACTTATTTGTAATATATAAAGAAGATTTTGATGAAATTAGAGATATTTATTCAGAAGTATTAGATATACCAATACATATAAAATTTATAAGTAAGGAATTATTTAAAAAATATTATAATGAAGCAGGAAAAAGAGAAGTTATAAAGAATTCATTAATTGCTTCAAAAATGATATATTCAAAAGATGATGAAATAAATGATTTATATCAAAAGATTATATATATGATAGATTCTGATAAGGGAAGATTGAACCTTGTGTATCTTGGTAACTTCTTTAAAGAAATTGGGATTTGTAAAAAATATATAGGAAAAGGAAGCATATATACTGCACATGAACTTTTGTTAAGAGCATTAAATAATTTTTCAATGCTTTTTTTAAGCATAAATGGATATACAGTAAGCAAAGATTCTCTAACAATGGCATGTAATCTAAATGATATGTTAAATGATAAAGTTAAGAATTTGATATATAAAGAAGTTGATGATATAACTATTAAAGAGTTGTTAGATTATATGGAAAATTACTTAGAATATAATATAGAAAAAGCATCTATGGATTTAATTAACTTTATAAAAAATGAAAATAGGTCACTAAGTGCTTATGATATTAAAATTAATCCATATTTTAAAAATTTTAAAATAAAAATAGAGGAAATATTAAAGGTATTATGTAAAAATAATATTATTATTCAAGAAAAAAGAGAGTTTAGAGATTCTAAAGGTAACTTTCTAGCTATGGAAAATGTATATTCTTATAAAAACTAGCATGCTGGAGGTTTTATGAAGGAATTATTTAAAATATATTTTAAGGAAGAGATTCCTAAGTATATTCAAATTGCAGGACATATAAAAAAATTAATAGATAATAGATATATAAAGGATGGGGAAAAGCTACCGACTATTAGAGAACTTTGTGATTTTTTGAATGTAAATAAAGTAACTATAGTTAATGCCTATAAAAAGTTAAAGGCTGATGGATATGCATATCAAAAGGTAGGTTCTGGAACTTATGCTAAAAGAAGAGAAACTATTTCTTCATTTAATAGGGAATATTCAAAGATATTTAAGGAATTATCTTCAGATGACTTAAAATATATAATTGACTTTACTGGAGAAACCAATTCAGATGTTTATTTTCCAATAGAGGATTTTAAACATGTAATTAATAAAGTTTTAGATAGAGATGGAGCTAATGCTTTAATAAATAAGGAAGCTCTTGGTTATGAAGATTTAAGGAAAACCATAAATAAGGCTTTTTGGAATGAAAAATTAGATTTAAACAATATTTTAATAGTTTCAGGAGCTCAGCAAGGAATAGATATAGCCTCTAAGGCAATAGTAAATATAAATGATAATGTGGTAGTAGAAAAACCTACATATGGAGGAGCTATTTCAGTATTTAAATGGAGAAGAGCTAATATATTTGAATTGAACTTGGAAAGCGATGGAGTGGACTTGCAAGAATTAGAAGAGGTTTTGAAAAAGAACAATATAAGTTGTTTTTATACAATGAGCTATTTCCATAATCCTACAGGGATAAGCTATAGCTTAGAGAAAAAAATAAGATTACTAGAACTTGCAAAAAAATATGACTTTTATATTATAGAAGATGATTATTTATCAGAACTTATATATGACGATAATATTAAGCATCAGCCCTTAAAAAGTTTAGATAAGTATGAAAGAGTAATATATATTAAAAGTTTTTCTAAGATTTTTTTACCTGGTATAAGGCTTGGCTATATGATAACTCCATCCTCCTTTAATGAAAGTATTCAAAGTTCTAAAATTAATACTGATATATCAACTTCTAGTCTTATGCAAAGAGCTTTGGAATTATATATTACTGAAGGCTTTTGGAAAAAGAATATAGATTACCAACAAAGGATGTATAAAGAAAAATATCTATTAATGAAAGAATTAATAAATAAAGAGCTTTCCAATAAGGTCTCATATATAGATCCAAAGGGAGGGTTATATTTCTATTTAGAAATGAAAAATAAAAATATAAATTCAAGGGAATTATTTTATAGATTAAAAAAGAAAAATTTGTTTATTACACCAGGAGCTATATTATTTAAAGATTCAAGTAATGGAGATTATTATTTTAGAATTAGTTTCTCCCAAGCAAGTAAGGAAAAAATAGTTGAAGGAATAAATTTAATTAAGGAGGAGCTTAAATGAGTTACGTTACTATAAGAGATTTTGGAGAAGATAGATTTTTAGAAAAAAAATCAGAATTTATAGGCTATGCAAAAAGATGCGAAACTGAAGAAGAGGCTAAGTCATTTGTAGCAGAAATAAAAAATATGCATAAGCAAGCTAGGCATAATTGTTTTGCTTATATTATTGGAGAGAATATGGGGATTCAAAGATATAGTGATGATGGAGAACCACAAGGTACTGCTGGAATACCTATATTAGAAGTAATGAAAAAAAGTAATATTACTGATTGTGCAGTGGTAGTAACTAGATACTTTGGAGGTATATTACTTGGAGCTGGAGGTCTTACAAGAGCTTATACAAAAGGTGCATCAATTGCATTAAAAGCTGCTGGTATAGTAGAAAAAGTTAAAGGTATTAGACTATTACTTTCTATGGATTATGATATGTTAGGTAAAATACAATATAAATGTAATGAGAACAATTGGCACATTGAGGAAGTTGAATATACAGACAAAGTAGTGGTACATATATTAGCAGAACTTGATCTATTAAAAGAAATTGAAAAAACTGTTATAGAAGTTTCTAATGGTAAAATAATAATAAATAAAAAAGATGAAGATATATATTTTAAAGAAAATAATAGATTATATAAGTTGATTTAGGGTATTTGTCATAATAAATTAATTATGATATAATTCCACTGTATTTATAAAATAATCATTAATGTTGGGAGGAATAAAAAATGTCAGGACATTCAAAATGGCATAATATACAAAATAAAAAAGGAAAAGCAGATGCTAAAAGAGGAAAAATATTTACAAAGCTAGGTAAAGAAATTATGATAGCAGTTAAAAATGGTGGTCCTGTTCCCGACACTAATCCTAAATTAAGAGATGTAATTGCTAAAGCGAAGGCTGCAAATATGCCTAATGATACAATAACAAGATCAATAAAAAAGGCTTCAGGAGAACTTTCAGGAGTTAACTATGAAAAGATAGTATATGAAGGTTATGGTCCATCAGGAGTTGCTGTAATTGTAGAAACATTAACAGATAATAAAAATAGATCAGCAGGGAATGTAAGAAGCGCCTTTACAAAAGGTGGTGGAAACATGGGAGCTACAGGATGTGTAAGCTTTATGTTCCAAGAAAAAGGTGAAATTGTTATTGAAAAAGAAGATAAGGACGAAGATGAAATAATGATGCTTGCATTAGATGCAGGAGCAGAAGATTTCCAATCAGAAGAAGAAGTATTTATAGTAACAACTACTCCAGAAGATTTTGGAACAGTAAGAGAAGCATTAGAAGCTGAAGGAATAGAATTCTTAGAAGCAGATGTTAAGATGATACCAGATACATATACTGAAATTAATGAAGATGATGCTAAGAAGTTCCAAAAGATGTTAGATTTACTTGAAGATGATGATGATGTTCAAGAGGTGTACCACAATGCTGAATTCCCTGAAGGCTGGGATGAATAGAATATTAAATTGTACTTATTGTACATTGTTAATTTGAAGTTGCTTATGCAACTTCAAATTTTTTTTTTTTGATTTGATTTAAAATATATTGAAATTATATAAATATTAAGGGAGTATTAATAAAAATGAGTGTATTTTAAATGTTTTATGATTAAAAGAACTGTAAATGAATTTATTTACAGTTTTCAGCTAAATTCTAGCAATTTAAATAAAAATAAGGAAATTGACAGTGTAAATTATGGAATATATAATGAGTTGAATAAAGATAAATTGTAGCATAAGATTTATTTATTTACATAGCTTAAAGGAGAAAGGAATATGAACTTTTTTAAAAAATTAAGCCCGGGCAGAATAATTGTTTTGGGATTTTTTTCTGTAATTGTTATTGGAACTATATTATTAAAGTTACCTATATCAATTCGTGATGGTGTAAATGTCTCTTGGGTTGATGCTTTATTTACATCAACTAGTGCAGTTTGTGTAACAGGATTAATTGCTATTGATACGGCTGATACCTTTACTGTATTTGGACGAGCAGTAGTAGCTTTATTAATTCAAATCGGTGGACTTGGAGTTACATCAGTTGGTGTTGGGTTTATTTTGCTTATGAGAAAAAAAGTTGGAATAAAGGAAAGAGTACTAATTAAAGAATCAATGAATTTAGATACAATGAAGGGCCTTGTAAAGCTAATTAAATCTGTATTATTAGTTACTTTGAGTTTTGAAGTAGTTGGAGCAATTCTAAGCTATTTAGTATTTTCAAGGGATTATAGTCCATTAGATGCCTTAGGAATAAGCATATTCCACTCAATAGCAGCTTTTAATAACTCAGGGTTTGATATTTTAGGTGGATTTCAGAACTTAATACACTATCAAAATAATGTATTGTTAAATTTAACTACATGTGGATTAATTATTTTTGGTGGGTTAGGATTCTTAGTTATTAAAGAAATAATAATAATTAAAAAGTTTAAAAAATTCAGTCTACATGCAAAGGTAGTTATAACTGTAACTGCTATTTTACTTGTAGTAGGTACTATATTACTTAAAGCAACAGAAAATATATCATGGCTTGGAGCATTTTTCTTTAGCACTTCTGCAAGAACAGCTGGATTTAGTACTTATAATCTTGGAAATTTTACAAACGCAGGATTATTTACATTAATTGTTTTAATGTTTATTGGTGCATCACCTGGTTCAACAGGTGGAGGTATAAAAACTACAACAATATTTACTTTAATTAAAAGTATTTATAGTACATCTACAAATAAAAATTGTGTTGCATATAAAAGGAAAATACCAGCATCTGTTATATTTAAAGCATTTAATATATTTGTACTAGCTATTATGGTAGTTTGTTTTGGAGTATTTTTATTAAGCATATTAGAACCTAATCGTACATTCATTCAATTATTATTTGAGGTTACTAGTGCTTTTGGAACTGTAGGATTATCGACTGGAATTACTCCAGACCTTAGAGATTTAAGTAAAATAATTATATCTATAATTATGTTTATAGGTAGACTAGGACCAATGACTATGGCAAGTATATGGTTAGTGAAGGAGCCATCAAATGCTTGTTATTCAGAAGAAGCAGTTATAATTGGATAGGAGGATAAATATGTTTAATCATAAAGTATCTATAGAATTTGGAATAATAGGAATAGGAAGATTTGGTTTTGCATTAGCAAAAACTTTAATTGAAGCAGGTAAGGAAGTTATAGTTATAGATAATGATGAAGATAAAATAAAGCAAATAAGGAACTTAACTGACAATGCTTTTGTAGTAAATAATTTAGGTAAAGAAGCCCTTGAGGAGACTGGAATTCAAAATTGCGAAACAGTATTTGTATGTATTGGTGAAAAGATAGATGTTAGTATTTTAACCACATTAAATGTGATAAATATGGGGGTTAAAAGAGTTATTTCTAAGGCTAATACCTATGAGCAAGGTTGTGTATTAAAGAAAATAGGTGCTGAAATTGTATATCCAGAGAACGATATGGCAATTAGAATTGCAAATAGATTATTAAATGAGGAAGCCTTCGAATTTATTGAGTTAAATAATGATATTCATATAGAGGAACTTAGAGTTACTAAAGTAATAGATGGTAAATCAATATTAAAATCTAAAGTGCGTAATGAGTTTGGATTAAATATTATAGCTTTAGAAAGAGATGAAGAAACTATAATTGAATTAGATCCTAATTTTATATTAAAGGAAAATGATTTTATAGTAGTTATAGGAAAGAAGAATTCTATTAGAAAATTCGAGGAATATTTAAATCATAAATAAAAAGAGTGATTTGCCAAAATCACTCTCCAGAGTACCTCTGTAAATTACTGTTTCACTCCACTTGGAAGCTACTTAAGTATAAATATATAATAACAAAATTAAAAATTTTATCAATATGAAATTAAAGTAATAATAGGTAATATGTACTATAGAGTGAAAAATAATATAAATATACTTATTTACTAGACTTTTAAAAGATAGAATATGTATTAGTTTAAATTATATTACCTTATAATGGATGTATACTTAGAATTGTGGAAAATTAGATAAATATATCTTTTATTGAGATATATTTTATGTTATAATTTGGGGGTATTTTTAGTGATGGGGGAGTATAATCATGAAGCATATTAAGACAATTAATAAGACGAATATCAAAAACAGCTTAGTTAAACCAGGTTGTAAGGAATGTGCTAACTCATGTCAATCAGCTTGCAAGACATCTTGTACAGTTGCAAACTTAGAGTGTGAAAACTAATTAAAGAAAGCGGCAACAAAAAGTTGCTGCTTACTTTTTGTTTGAAAAAGCTTTTGGAGGGATGTAAATGTCTTTAATACACAAATTTAAACAAGGGGAAAATTACTTTGTATTAGATGTAAATACAGGAGCAGTTCATATAGTAGATGAGTTAGTATATGATTTAGTTCATGATGATGGAATGAAAGACAAAGAAGAAACAGTTAAGCTTTTAGCTAATAAGTATGATAAGGAAACTATTATAGAAGCTTACGATGAGATATTACAACTTATAAATGATGGAATGTTATATTCTGAAGATAAGTATGAAGAAATAGCCCATGGATCTATGGAAGATAGAGATTATATAAAGGCAGTTTGCTTAAATATAATTCATGGATGTAATTTAAGATGTAAATATTGCTTTGCAGATGAAGGAGAATATAATGGACATAAAGGTGTTATGTCTTTAGAAACTGCAAAAAAGGCAATAGATTATGTTGTAAAAAGAAGTGGTCCAAGAAGAAATATAGAAATAGATTTATTTGGTGGAGAGCCCACTATGATTATGGATACTGTAAAGGAAATAATACAGTATGCTAGAGATAATGAGAAAGAGTGGAAGAAAAACATTAGATTTACTATGACAACAAATGCTACTCTTTTAAATGATGATATGATGGATTTTATGGATAAAGAAATGGGAAATATCATATTATCATTAGATGGTAGAAAATGTATTAATGATAATGTAAGAATAAAAGTTGATGGAAGTGGATCTTATGATGACATAATTCCAAATATAAAGAAAATGATTAAAAGAAGAACACCAGGTAAAATGTACTATGTTAGAGGAACATTTACAAGAGCAAATACTGACTTTTTTGAAGATGTAATGGCTATGGTAAATGAAGGCTTTGATGAAGTTTCTATAGAGCCTGTAGTTTTAGAAAATGGACATCCTCTTGCTTTAAGAGAAGAAGATTTACCAGAAATAATGAAAAATTATGATAAGCTGTATGAAGACATGGCAAGAAGAAAAAGAGAAAAAAATGGAGAATACAATTTCTATCATTTTAACGTTGACTTAAATGGTGGACCATGTGTTTATAAAAGAATTTCAGGTTGTGGTGCAGGATTTGAGTACGTTGCAATTACTCCACAAGGAGATGTATACCCATGTCATCAATTTGTAGGAAAAGAAGAATTTAAACTTGGAAGCATATATGATGATACATACGATAAAGATCTTGGTAAAGAGTTTAAAAAGGCTCATATATACAATAAACCTAAATGTAGAGATTGCTGGGCAAGATTCTACTGTAGTGGAGGATGCCAAGCAAATAACTTTAACTTTAATGGGGATATGAAAATTCCTTATGAAATTGGTTGTAAAATGCAAAAGAAGAGAATTGAATGTGCTATAGCTTTAAAAGCAGAATAATATAAATAAGAGGGTTGGTATTTGCTTATGTTCAGATACCAACCTTTTATATTACAATAATAAGAAGAATAAGTCTTGGAGGTTAATATGGAATTTATATTAAAAAACAAAATAAAACTTATATATAAGAAAACAACATCTAACTTAACTTCAATGTCAATATCCATAGATGCAGGAGCCTGTAAGGAAAAAGATTTATTAGGAGTTGCCCATGCTACAGAACATATGGTGTATAAGGGTACAAAAAATAGAACAGAGCAGGAAGTAAATAAAGATTTAAGCAAAGTTTTTGGATTTCAAAATGCCATGACTAATTTTCCTTATGTTATTTACTATGGAACTATGTTAAATGAAGATTTTGAAAGAGGTACAGAGATTTTTTCGGATATAATTTTAAATCCTACTTTTCCTAGTGAAGGCTTTCAAGAGGAAATGAAGGTTATAAATGAGGAACTAAAGGAATGGGATGAGGAATTAGAGCAATTTTGTGAAGATAAGTTATTCTTAAATAGCTTTAAAAATAGAAGAATAAAATATCCTATTATAGGTACAACTAAAGATTTAGAAAAAATTAACTTAGAGCACATAAAGGAATTCTATAGAGAAAATTATTTACCTAATAAAACTTCCATTGCAGTAGTTTCCTCTTTAGAATTTGAAGAAGTTAAAAATATAATTGAAAGGTATTTCGAATCTTGGGAAAATTCCTGCTATGAAGAAAAGGAAGAAGAAATTATCTATGATAAAGATAATTTTGGAGTATATAAAGACAAAAGAGATGGTATTAATAGCTGTAAAGTTCAAATAATATTTCCAATAGATGAATTAAATTATGAGGAAATAAAAGCCTTAAGAATATTTAATGAATACTTTGGTGAAGGAGTTAATTCATTATTATTTGATACATTAAGAACTAAAAATGGACTTGTATATGATATACTAACAAAGATTTCTTATGAAAAGTATATAAAACTTTATAAAATAACCTATAGTACCTCAAAGGAGAACTTAGATAAATCCTTAGAATTAATAAATAAATGTATAGAAGAAATAGATAAGTTTGAAAAAGTAATAATTGAAGAAGAAATAAGAGATTTTATAAAGTCTATGAAACTAAGAAGGTGGTTTAGAGAAGAACAAAATATAATTTTAGCAAAAGAATTATCCACATATAATACAATGTTTGGTGATTATAAATTATATTCTGAAGAGTTTAATAATCTTATAAATATGGATAAGAAATATATTTTAGAGGTAGCTAAGAAAGTCTTTAAATATAAATCTATAGAAGTAATAAGTAATTAATATATTAGGGATATTAAATATGAAAAGGGAGATATCAATGAATAAAGCACCTTTATTGGAAGAATTATTAAAATACCATAAAGAAGAGAATTTAATATTATCTATGCCAGGAAATAAAAGTGGTAAAGGATTTTTAAGAGATTCCTTAGGAAAAAGTTTTAAAGAAGCTTTAGGTAATTTAGATATTACAGAAGTTGATAATTTAGATAATTTACATTGTCCAGAGGGAGTAATAAAAGAGGCACAGGAGCTTTTATCAAAAACTTATGGCGTAAAAAAAGCATATTTTCTTGTAAATGGAAGCTCCTGTGGGAATTTAGCATCAATTTTCTCAGCTTTTAATGAAGGTGATGAGGTATTAGTAGAAAGGAATTGCCATAAATCAATTTACAATGCTCTTATTTTAAGAAAATTAAAAGTAGTTTATATTGAGGCTGTTATAGATAGAAATTTAGGTATATTTTTACCTCCTAGGAAAGAAGAAATATTTAAAGCTCTTAATAATGCTAAAAATCCAAAGGGGATTATATTGACTAATCCAAATTATTTTGGAATTAGTTATGAAGTAGATGAAATAATAAAAGAACTTAAGGAAAAGGGACTAAAGGTAATAATAGATAGTGCTCATGGTGCACATTTTGGAATAAGTAAAGAGTTACCTAAATCCATGGCTAAATTAGGAGATTATGTAGTATTAAGTGCACATAAAACATTGCCAAGTCTTACTCAAGGAGGATTTTTATTAGTAAATGGTGATGACAAAAATATTGATTTTTACATAAAAGCTTTTATGACTACATCACCATCCTATTTAATTATGGCATCTTTAGATTATGGAAGATATTACTTAGATAGTTATGGGAAAGAAGATTATGATAATCTTATTGAAAGAGCAGAATTTTGGAAGAATAAAATAAATTCTCTTAGTAAAGTCAATATTGTAAGTAATATAAAAATAGATGAAAATTATAAAATAGATAAAAGTAGATATTTAGTTACTTTAGAGAATGGATATAGTGGACATAAGCTTTTAGACTACTTAAAAGAAAAAAAGATTCAATCAGAAATGAGCTTTTCTAAGGGGTTAATATTAATTTTATCACCTTGTAATAGTAGTAATGATTTTGAAAAGCTTTATTTTGCAATAAAAGAACTAGATATGAATAATATAGCTTCAGTAGAAAAAAATTATATGTATGAAAGTATAGTACCAATAAAAGTTTTAGAACCTTTTGAAGTACTTAATTTAGACTATAAGAAAGTTGCTTTTAATGACTCTATAGGTAAAATATCTAAAAACTTTATAACGCCATATCCACCAGGAATTCCAATAGTTTGTCCTGGAGAAATTATTACTATAGAAGTAAAGGAGTTAATAGAAGAATATTTAAGAAATAACTTAAGGGTAATTGGAATAGAAAATAAAAATATTGAAATAATAGAGATTTAAAGCTTTACTTTAATATGATGATATTTGTTTATATATTTTAAGATAAAAACCAAAATAAGGATAAAATGAATTATAGTAAATATTGACATATAATATTTATTTAAATAAAATGTTTTGTTGTAAGAGGAGGGATTTTAATGGAGAGAAATAAAGGAAATATATCAATTCATACTGAAAATATTTTCCCTATTATAAAGAAATGGTTATATTCTGATAAGGACATTTTTATTAGGGAGCTTATTAGTAATGGATGCGATGCAATAAGTAAATTAAAAAGATTAAGTACCTTAGGGGAAGCAAAAGTAAATGAAGATGAAAAATATAAAATCTTAGTTTCAGTTAATAAAGAAAATGGAACTCTAAAGTTTATAGATAATGGGATTGGTATGACTGATGAAGAAGTGAAAAAGTATATCAATCAAGTTGCTTTTTCTGGAGCAGAGGATTTTATTAATAAGTACAAGGATAAAATGAATGAAGATAAGGATATAATAGGACACTTTGGTTTAGGTTTTTATTCTGCGTTTATGGTATCAAAAAGAGTTCAAATTGATACATTATCATATTTAGAAGGAGCAGAAGCTGTGACCTGGGTTTGTGATGGTGGAACTGAATATGAGATATATCCATCTGAAGATAGAAAAGAAAGAGGAACCACTATAACTTTATTTATTGATGATGATAGTAAAGAATTCTTAGAAACTTATAAAGTTAGAGAAGTTATAGAAAAATATTGTTCCTTCTTACCAATAGAAATATATTTAGAAGAAGAGGGTAAAGAAGTAAAAGAAGAGAATTTAAAACCTCTAAATGATATTAATCCACTTTGGATGAAGGCACCAAAGGATTGTACAGATGAAGAATACAAAGACTTTTATAAAAAGGTATTTATGGACTATAATGATACTTTATTTTGGATTCATTTAAATGTAGATTATCCATTTAATTTAAAGGGAATATTATATTTCCCTAAATTAAAACATGAATTAGAAGCAACAGAAGGTCAAGTTAAGCTATACAACAATCAAGTTTTTGTAGCTGACAATATAAAAGAAGTTATACCGGAATTTTTACTTTTATTAAAGGGTACAATCGATTGCCCAGATTTACCTTTAAATGTTTCTAGAAGCTTCCTTCAAAAAGATAAAGATGTTATTAAAATTTCTAAACATATAGTTAAAAAAGTTGCAGATAAATTAGTAAGCCTTTATAAGAATGAAAGAGAGAACTTTAATGGTTTCTGGAAGGATATACAAATATTTATTAAGTATGGTTGTTTAAGAGATGAAAGCTTTTATGAAAAAATTAAAGACATTATTATATTTAGAAGACTAAATGGTGAATATATTACTTTAAAGGAATACCTTGAAGAAAATAAAGAAAAGCATGAAAATAAAGTCTTTTATGTAACTGATGAGAAGCAACAATCACAATATATTAAAATGTTTAAGGAAGCAAACTTGGATGCTCTAGTATTAGATTGTTCACTAGATAATCACTTTATAAGCTTTTTAGAAGCTAAGGAAACAGGAGTTACATTTGCAAGAATAGACTCTGATATATCTGAAACATTAAAGAATAATGAAACAGAAGATTTAAAGGATTTAAATGAAAAAATAAAAAATCTATTTAATGAAGTTATTTCTAATGGAGTAAAAGAAGTTAAAGTAGAAAGCTTAAAAAATTCTGAAACACCAGCTATGATATTAGTTTCAGAACAGTCAAGAAGAATGGCTGAAATGAGTAAAATGTTTGGTGGCATGGATATGCCAGATATGTTTAAAGAAGAAAGAACTTTAGTTATTAATAATAATAATGCAATTATTAAGAAGATATCTTCAATAGATTTAGAAGGAAAAGAAGAAAAAGTAAATTTAATATGTAATTATATACTAGATATTGCTTTATTATCTAACAAAGAGTTATCTTCAGAAGAAATGGATAACTTCATAGATAGAAGTAATAAATTATTAAATATGGTTATTGGATTATAAATATACTTCTTAAATATTTTTAATAAAAAACTCCGAAAGGAGTTTTTTTACGTTGCAATAATTGTACCGATACAATGGACAAAATGTAAATCTTGGATTATTATAAAGTAAATAACTTTTAGAAGTAGGTGCACTTATGAATGAAGTTAAAAAAGTAGCAACAATAAACGATTTATCAGGAATAGGAAGATGCTCCTTAACAGCAGCAATACCTGTTTTATCTGCATTAGGAGTTCAATGTTGCCCTTTCCCAACAGCAGTATTATCTTGTCAAACTGAGTTTGATGAATTTACTTTCTTAGATATTACTGATGAAATGGTTAGTTATAAAGAGGCTTGGGAGAACTTAGGGATAAATTTTGATTGTATTTATAGTGGATTCTTAGGATCAGAAAAGCAAATTGATATAGTATTAGATTTTGTAAAAGAAAATGAAAAGGCTTTAATAGTAGTAGATCCTGTTATGGGGGATAATGGAAGACTTTATGATACATTTACAAGCAGTATGTGTGAGAAAATAAGAAAACTAGTATCTATTGCAGATATAGTTACTCCTAATTTAACTGAGGCTTGTATTTTAACTGGTGAAATATATAAAAAATATGAAACCAGTGATGAGAAAGTAATTGAAATGGCAAAGGAAATATCCAATATGGGACCTGATAGGGTAATCATTACTGGAGTTATAAGAGATAATAAAATTTATAATTTTGCTTATGATAAAAAAGATGATAAATGCTTTAAGGTGGAATCATATTTTAATAATGAATCCTATAGTGGTACAGGAGATATATTCACTTCTATAATTATAGGGCTTCTCTTAAATGGACATGATTTAAACTATTCTATAAAAAATGCAACAAATTTTATTTATAAAGCAATTGATTTTACATCTAAGTTTCATACTAATCCAAAAGAAGGAATTATGTTTGAATTATTTTTAAAGGAGTTGATTTTAATAAATGAACACAAGTAGTAAAACTAAAAATATTGTATTAACAGCACTATTTGCAGCAATGATATGTATAACTATTGCATTTTTATTTCATATTCCAACAGGATTTAATAATGGATATATTCATTTAGGTGATACCCTTATATATTTAGCAGCTGTCCTTTTACCTACACCATATGCAATGGTGGCAGCAGCTCTTGGAGCTAGTCTTGCGGATATATTAATGGGTGGAATGATTTGGGTTATCCCAACTATAATAATTAAGTCTTTAATGGTAATATTTTTTACATCTAAAGCAGGCAATATAATTTGCAGACGAAATATTATAGCAGTATTTATAGCAGGATTTGTGGGATGCTTTGGGTATTATTTAGCAGGAGCTATTATTTCAGGAAACTTTATTGCTCCACTTGCAACTTTATATTTAGAATTAATACAACCATTAGTAAGTGGTATAATATTCGTAGTAGTTGGTTACTCTTTAGATAAGATAAACATTAGAGAAAAAATTTCACATGCTTCTGTAAAATAAAATAGTTATTATAAAAAAGAGGGAATCTTTATGAAGGTAATGACCTTTAATTTAAGGACAGATTTTCCATTGGATATTAATAATAGATGGAATAAAAGAAAAGAAATAGTATATGAAGTTATAAATAATAATGATTTTGATATAATTGGAGTTCAAGAATTAAATAATAAAATGTATAAAGATCTTACTTCAGAAATATCTAATTATAATTTTGTAGGGACTCCAAGAAGTAAAAAGTATTTTATAGAAAGAAATGATATTTTAGTTTCTACAAGACATAGGATTCTTGACTATAATACTTTTTGGTTATCAGATAAACCAGATAAAATAGGAAGTTCTATATGGTATTCTGTATATCCTAGAATTTGCACTACAGCTTTAATAGAATTAGAAGATGGAAATATTATTAGAGTATATAATACTCATTTAGATTTTTTATTCTCTAAAGCAAGGGAATATGGATTAAGAAAAATATGTGAGTATATGGAAAGTAAACATGAAAAAGACGATTATCCAGCAATATTAATGGGAGATTTTAATGCTAGTCCAAATAGTAAAGCTATTAAAGAATTTTGCGAAGGTAAATATGGTGCAAAAAAATTTATAACTGTTCAGGAAAATAAAAAAGAAATTTATTCTATGTCTACTTTAAGTAAGTTTAAAGGAAATAAAAAAGGACTTCATATTGATTATATTTTTGTTACAGAAGAATTTAATGTTAGAAAAAGTGAAATAATATATTATAACAAGAAGGGAAAATATCCTTCTGATCATTATCCTGTAAGTGCTGAATTAGCAATTATAGATTGATAAGGATAGTAAATTAAGCTGATTTTTATTAGTATAATTTACTATCCTTTATTTATTTTTATAATAATTTAATTCAATAAATGTATAAATATAGTTATATTCACGAATGAAAAATGTATTGACTTTATCATTATTCGTATTATATACTTTTAATGTATTTGAACAAAGGAGGAGATTAAATGAAAAATGCATTAGTTTTTCAATCAGATTTTGGAATAGTAGATGGAGCAGTAAGTGCTATGTATGGGGTGGCATACTCAGTAGATAAGTCTTTACAATTATTTGATTTAACTCATGAAATACCACAATATAACATATGGGAAGCTTCATATAGATTAATTCAAACTACAGTATATTGGCCAAAGGACACTGTATTTGTATCAGTAGTAGATCCAGGAGTAGGTTCTAATAGAAAGAGTATAGGTGTTAAAACTGCTACAGGTCAGTATATAATTACTCCTGATAATGGAACTCTTACTCATATTAAGCGTATGTGTGGAATTGTAGAAGCTAGAGAAATCGATGAAACTATTAATAGATTACCTAATTCAGGAGCATCGTATACTTTCCATGGAAGAGATATATATGCATATACAGGTGCGAGACTTGCAGCTGGTGTTATAACTTTTGAACAAGTTGGACCAGAAATACCAGTAGAAGAGGTTGTAGAACTTCCAGTAGTTGAAGCATGCAAGGAAAATGATGTTGTTACTGGATCTATTGATGTTTTAGATGTAAGATTTGGTAGCCTATGGACTAATATATCAAGAGAATTATTTGTAAGCTTAGGTATTAATTATGGAGATAAAGTTGAAGTATCTATTAAGAATAACAAGAGAGAAGTTTATAGAAATATAATGGTATATGCTAAATCTTTTGCTGATGTTCATGTAGGAGAAACTTTAGTATATGTTAATTCATTAGATAACCTAGCAGTTGCTATAAATCAAGGTTCTTTCTCAAAGGCTTACAATATACAAACAGGTACAAATTGGATGATATCTATAAGAAAAGCTCCAAGATTAGTATATGAATAAAAAAAATTATAGCACTGATAGTACTATTATATGGAGGAATTATAATGAAAAAGAATTTATCTATTAAAACTATAGTAGCAATAGGAATAGGAGCAGCAGTATTTATGATATTAGGACGTTTTGGTTCTATTCCATCAGGAATACCAAATACTAATATTGAAACAAGTTACGCATTCTTAGCTTTAATGGCAGCTTTATATGGACCAATAGCAGGTTTATCTATAGGATTTATAGGTCACGCTTTAAAAGATTTAGTATTCTATGGTTCACCTTGGTTTAGTTGGGTTATAGCCTCTGCAGGAGTAGGTTTAATACTAGGATTAGCATGGAATAAGCTAAAGGTTAATGAGGGAGAATTTCAAAAGAAAGAAATTATTATATTTAATATTTATCAAGTAGCTGCTAATGTTATTTCATGGATTATAATTGCACCTACACTAGATATTATTATTTATGCAGAGCCAGTTAATAAGGTTTATTTACAAGGTATAATAGCTGCTATTTCTAATTCTATTACAGTTGGATTATTAGGAACTTTTTTAATTAATACTTATTCAAAAACTAGAGTTAAAAAAGGAAGTTTAGATAGGGAATAATACCCAATTAAAATACTGGAGACTTTAGGTTTCTGGTATTTTTTATTTTTAGATATATAAATAAAATGTATTAATTACATATAATATCTATTATTTTTTTGTGTACATATTGAAGAAAATATAGTAATATTTAAAGTCGGAGATAAAATCTTTAATATTATATTTTAATTGTAAAGGGAGATTTGCTATGAAAAAACCTGTTATTGAGTTCAAAAATTTTACTTTCCAATACAGAGCTCAAGCAAAGCCAACATTAAATAATATAAACTTAACTATATATGAAGGTGAAAAAGTTCTTATTGTTGGACCATCTGGATCAGGAAAAAGCACAATTTCAAATTGTATAAATGGATTAATACCATTTTCATATAAAGGAAATATTTCAGGAAGTTTAAAAATAAATGGAAAAGAAACAAGAGATATGAGTATTTTTGAATTATCCAATTCAGTTGGTACAGTTCTTCAAGATCCAGATAGTCAATTTATTGGATTAACTGTAGCAGAGGATATTGCTTTTAAGTTAGAAAATGATTGTGTTGAGCAAGATGAAATGAAGGAAAAAGTAAAAATAACTTCTAAGATTGTTGATATAGATAATCATTTAGAACTAGCACCTTATAGCTTATCTGGTGGACAAAAACAACGTGTAACTTTAGCAGGAGTTATGGTTGGTGATGTAGATATTCTATTATTTGATGAACCACTAGCAAGCTTAGATCCAGCAACTGGGAAAAATGCTATTGAATTAATTGATGAGATAAAAAGAAAAACAAAGAAAACAATAATAATTATAGAGCATAGACTAGAAGATGTATTACATTGTGATATAGATAGAATAATTGTTGTAGATAAAGGTGAGATAGTAGCAGATATGGCACCAAAAGAACTTTTAGCATCTAATATACTTTCAGAGGTTGGTATCCGTGAACCTCTTTACATTACTGCATTAAAATATGCTAAATGTGAAGTGAATTCTAATATTAACCCACAACATATAAATACATTAAATTTAGATCAATGTACAGATAAGTTAAAATGCTGGTATAATGATACTTTTGAGGAAAAGAAAGAAATATCAGATGAAGTATTATTAGAATTAAAAAATGTTAAATTTGGCTATGAAAAAAATAGAGAAATATTAAAAGGCATTTCCTTTAAAATTAAAAAAGGTGAAATGATTAGCATAGTTGGAAGAAATGGTGCTGGAAAATCTACAATATCAAAGCTAATTTGTGGTTTTTATAAACCGACAGATGGTGAAATATTATTTAATGGTAAGAACATACTTAATGAAACCATTAAAGAACGTGCTGAAAAAATTGGAATTGTAATGCAAAATCCAAATCAAATGATATCTAAAACAATGATATTTGATGAAGTTGCATTAGGCCTTAGAGTAAGGGGAATAGACGAAGAAGAAATTAAAGAAAGAGTATTTAATACTTTAAAAATTTGTGGATTATATGAATTCCGTAATTGGCCAATTTCAGCCCTTAGTTTTGGACAGAAAAAACGTGTAACAATAGCATCTATATTAGTATTAAATCCAGAAGTAATTATTTTAGATGAGCCAACAGCAGGCCAAGATTTTAAACACTATACTGAAATTATGGAATTCTTAAAGGAATTGAATAAAAAAGGAGTTACAATTATAATGATAACTCATGATATGCACTTAATGCTTGAATACACTAATAGAGCTATTGTATTTTCAAATGGTTTAAAATTAGCTGATGATGTAGCTGGAAATATTATTACAGACAAAAATGTTATAAATGAAGCAAATTTAAAAGAAACATCTTTATATGAATTAGCAATAAAAGCTGATTTAGATAATCCAAGAGAATTTGTGAAGAAATTTATTGATTATGATAGGAGGATTAGAGCATATGAGTAAAATGTTAGAGTATTCCAATATAGATTCCCCTATTCATAAATTAACTGGTGCAGCAAAGTTAATTGCATTTATAATATGGGCTATAGCATCTATGATTACTTATGATACAAGATTACTTATATTAATGTTTGTTTTAAGTATAGTTGTATTTAAAATTTCCAAGGTAGAGTTTAAACAAGTATCATTTGTACTTTATTTTATATTAATATTTTTATTGTTGAATAATTTGGCAATATTTATTTTTTCTCCATATGAAGGAGTACAAGTATATGGAAGTAGAACTGATTTATTTAAAATTGCAGGACCTTATACAGTAACTTTAGAACAATTATTTTATCAATTTAATATAACAATAAAATACTTTTCTATAATACCAATGGCATTATTATTTATGGTTGCAACTAATCCAAGTGAATTTGCTGCATCACTAAATAGAATTGGTGTTAATTATAAGATAGCTTATTCTGTTTCCATTGCTTTAAGATATATTCCAGATGTTCAACGTGATTATCAAGATATATCTTTTGCACAACAAGCTAGAGGAATAGATATGTCTAAAAAAGAAAAATTAACAAAAAGAATAAAAAATTCAGCTTCAATATTAATGCCATTAATTTTTTCAAGCTTAGATAGAATAGAGAGTATTAGTTCAGCTATGGAACTAAGAGCTTTTGGGAAAAATAAAAAACGTACTTGGTACAATGGAAGAAAATTTGAAAAAGGTGATTATATTATAATAGCTTCAGCTACAGCCTTGTTAATTATAGCTATAATATCTGTTAAAATTAACAATGGAAGATTTTATAATCCCTTTATATAAAATCAACAAAATATAGTTACTTAAACTTTAATGAGGATAGTAAATTAGTCTATGTACTGTAGGCTAATTTACTATCCTTTAATTGTAAGTTATTTTATTGTTTGACAGAAATCTATATAGAATATATTATAAAAATACATAAATAATTGGACATGGGTAAGGCGGTGAAATCATGGAATTAACAAAAGCACAAGATAAGTTTATAAGACATAAGTCATCTGGGTATCAAGTTCTAAAGGGAAAGGAAGGCACAGGAAAAAGTACAGCATCAATCTATAAAGCTTTAAACTTAGAAAATAACTATTGCCTTTACGAAGATGATAAAATACTATTTGTAACTTCTAATTATAGTAAAAATGCTGAAGCTTATAATCTCTATAATAAAGAAAATAATCAAGAGTATTTTTATTCATTATTTTCATTAGAAACAAATAGAGTAAATATAATGACTTTTGAGGAATTAATTAATACATATTATAATGCTTATGTAAGAGAAAAAGGACAAGTATTTAAGATAGTAGATAAAAAAGAAGCATTAGAGATATTAGAATCTTTAAAAAATGAAATAGAAAAGTTTTATAAAAAATCTAAGTTTATTGAGAAGGCTACATTAGATTTTTTACTAGATGAAATATCTTGGATTAAAGCTAGTAATCTATCCTTAGATGAATATTTAAGTGTAGATAGGAAGGGTAGAAAGAATAGAATTAAGAAAGCATCATATACAAGAGAATCAATTTATAATATTAAAGAGATGTATAATAATAAATTATATGTGAATTCACTTATTGATAAATATGATCATGTTCTCTTTGCTCTTGAGTATATTAAAAAATATAAAGGAATATATAGTCATATATTTTTAGATGATATTGAAAGATTAACTAAAGCTGAAATAGATTTTATAAAGGCTATTTATAAAGAAAAGTCATATTCATCTTTTATTTTTATACTTAATAGTGAATTAAATAATAAAGAAAACTCATGGATGATAAAGGGCAGAAAATTTAATAGTCTAGGTGTTGATGTAAAGGGAAAAAGCTTTAGTTTTAAGTTAAAGTTTGAAAAGAAAAAGAAGGTAATTAATACAATAGAAAAATTCCAATATATAAATTTAAAGAATAAAGATGTAGTAGAGTTTAAGATAGATACAGCTTCTAATGATAAAGAAATATTTGATAATGATAATACTATATACAATAAAGAAGAATTGGTAGATTTACCTATGTTTAGCAATATAGCTGCTGGTAATCCTATTGAAATGAATGATAATATAGAAGGTACATTTTATTTACCTAAGTATTGGCTTGAAAGAGGAAAGGATACCTTTATATTAAGAGTAAAGGGGGATTCCATGGTAGATAAGAATATCTGTGATGGAGACTTAGTTGTAATCAAAAAGCAAGCAAATGCAAATCATAATGATATAGTAGCAGCTAATTTAGATGGAGAAGCAACTTTAAAAACATTAAATTTAAATGATGATAGCCCTAAATTAATGCCAGCTAACTCATTATACTCACCTATAGATTTAACTAATAGGAATGTAAGTATATTAGGTGTGGCTATAGGAGTAATTAAAGAAGAGATAAACTAAAAATATCTCTTCTTTTTTCATCACCATTTTGTAATTATTTCCCAGAAAATAATTAACATAATATAATATTTATAGGAATATTATATGCTATGAAGGGGGAGATATTATATGGTTGAGAATTTAATAGTAAATCAAAAAAGAAAGATTTTAGATCATATTAACTATGCAAAAGAAAGAAATTTAAATAAGATTTCTGCTTTGATAGTTTGTGATAATGAAGAAATACAAAAGGAACTTTTAACTTGGTTAATTTTTCATGGATATAAGGTATCTTTAACTAAAGATGAGGTTAGTGTTCTAGTAATAGAGTGGTAAGGTATAATTTTTAAAGTTATTGACAATATTACAAAAAGAGATATAATAAACTATATAATTTATGAGTTTAAAATATTATATATAATAATGGAACCATAAAGTCATTAAATAATTTAAAAATAGCGAAGATATGGGAGCTTATTAAGCTCCTTTATCTTTGCTATTTTTTTTGCTTGGTTTTTCTGATTTCATTTCCCAATGGATTATTAAAGTTAAAAATCCTCGTATTAGAGTTATTGAACCTAAGATAATTAGTTCATTAATATTTCTAATAATGACTGTTTTAAGAATTTCTGCTGCAAGTTTAAATTCAAGAGCTGTTGCCATTGAATTTGCATATTCCCATTTTAATGGATAATAACCGCCTTTAATTAGAGAAAATATATAGTGATAAAAGGCTTTAATAGAACCTACGCATATAACAAAAATACCTATTAATTCTAGTATATTTATTAATGGCGGAAGAATAGTCTTTATAAAATTTTCTAACATAAGTAGCACCACCTTGCTTTTATATTATTTATTATTTCAATAAAAGATAAAAAAATAAGTGAAATAAAAAATTAAGGAATAAATAATAAAGAAAAATAGAAAATAATATATAATTATAAATATAAAAATAGTTTGGAGAAGAAATATGGTTATAGGTAAGGATTTTTATCAAAAAGGAGCAATAGATATTGCCAGAAATATATTAGGGGATTTTCTTATAAGAGAAGTTAATGGCAAAAGGATTAAAACTATGATTGTTGAAACTGAAAGTTATATTGGAGCTACTGATAAGGCATGTCATGCTTACGATTATAAAAAGACTGAAAGAACAAAACCTCTTTTTGAGGATGGAGGCATAGCTTATGTTTACTTTATTTATGGCTTATATTACTGTCTTAATATTGTAACTAATAAAAAAGATGAGCCAGAAGCTGTTTTAATAAGGGCAGTTGAACCATTAGATAGCTTTGATTACCTTGCTAATATTAGATTTAATAAAAATTATGAAGAGTTAACTAAGACTCAAAAAAGGAATTTAACTAATGGACCTGCAAAGTTATGTAGTGCCCTTAATATAACTAAAAGTGATAATTATAAAAAACTATACTTAGAAGGTGATTTATATTTAGAACATAATCCCAATAAAAATTTCGAAATAGTTGAGACAAAAAGAATAGGCATTGATTATGCTGAAGAAGCTAAGGACTTTTTATGGAGATTCTATATTAAAGATAATAGTTATGTATCAAAAAAATGAATATTTATATAGTTTTGTATAAAACTAATAATGATTTTATATCAAGGAGGTTTATATATGAAATTAAAAAAATCATTATTAGTAATTTGCTCATTATTAATATTTTCTTCTATATTAATTGGAGCCGCAGAACCAGAGAAAGCAATGAATGCTAAAAGTCCAGTTGTTATTGGCGAAATTATAGATGTAGAAAAAAGTGAAGATAATAAATCTGTTAGAATAACCGTTGAGGGTTATATAAAAGATAAAGAAGTAAACAAAATAAAAGTTGTAGGAATAATTGATGATACAACTAAAGTTATGAATTCTTCTAACGATAAAAAAGAAAAGATAGAATTTCAAAAGGGAGATTTAGTTTATATGAGAGTAAGTGAAGCTATGACTAAATCTAATCCACCGCAAACTATAATAAAAAGAATATTTATTACAAAAAATAAGTAAAAAATTAAATATAATATCTACAATATAAATAAATGGAGGGTGAAAAATGAATAAATATGATAAAGATGAATTAAAAGATAGATTAACAGAATTACAATATAAGGTTACTCAAGAAAATGCTACTGAAGCACCTTTTTCAAATGAATATTGCGATAACTTTGAAGAAGGAATATATGTAGATATAGTTTCTTTAGAGCCTTTATTCGTGTCAGATGCAAAGTTTGATTCAGGATGTGGGTGGCCAGCTTTTTCAAAGCCTATTGATAGAAAGCTAATTAATGAAAAAGTAGATAGAAGTCATGGAATGGTAAGAACAGAAGTAAGAAGTAAATCTTCAGATTCTCATTTAGGACATGTTTTTTGTGATGGACCAGAGGAATTAGGAGGACTTAGATATTGCATAAATTCAGCAGCATTAAAATTTATACCTAAAGACAAAATGAAAGAAGAAGGATACGAAGAATATTTAAGTTTATTTGATAAATAAGAAAAAGGTGGTTTCCACCTTTTTTATTTATGTTTGTGAGCATGTAGTAATTTACATAATTATTTAATGTTTGTTATAATAGATATAAAACCTATGAAAATACAATTACAACCATGGGGGTCTAGGATGAGTAAAAGTAGTAAACGTAATAAAAAAAATAATAGAGAAAGAGCTTTATATGTAACCATATGCGTTTGTTTAGTCTTTATGTTTTTAATTGGTAAACTAACATATATAATGGTTTATAAAAGTAAGGAATATAGGCATATGGCTCAAGGACAATGGAATTCTCATGTGACAGTAAAAGCAACAAGAGGAGATATAGTTGATAGAAATGGTTCAATACTTGCAACATCAATAGATGTTTATAATGTTGATTTAGATTTAGAAGCCATAGATATACATATTCAAGATGAAAAGACAACAAAAGAAGAAGTGGCAAAGGCATTAGCAGAAGCATCAGGACTTAGTATAGAAGAGGTAAATGAAAAGTTAAATCCATCTAGTGAAGATGGTGTAAAAATTACCACAAGTACTTTGGTAAAAGGAATAGATAAGGAAACTTCTGATAGAATTAGAGCATTAAATATATATGGTGTAGTAACATCTATTAGTCAAAAAAGATATTATCCTAATAATAATTTCTTAGCTCATGTTCTTGGAAGTGTAAATTCTGATAACATAGGATTAAATGGAATTGAATTAGAATATGATTATGAACTTTCTGGAATAGATGGAAATAAAATTTCGGAAATAGATGGAAGTTTAAAGGACTTACCTTATCAAACAGTTAAATATTCAAGTCCTGTAGATGGGAAAAATGTTGAATTAACTATAGATGAAAATATACAATTAATGGCTGAAAAAGCTGCAGAACAAGGATATACAGATAATAAGGCTAAAGAGGTAACTATAATTGTTATGAATCCTAATAATGGAGAAATATTAGCAATGGTAAATAAGCCAGATTTTAATCCAAACACTCCTTATGAAGATTATGAAAAATTTGCTGGGGAAGATGATTTTGAAAAGCTTCAAAATATGTTTAGAGATAGTGCAATTAGTGATACCTTTGAGCCAGGATCAACATTTAAAAATATTACTATGGCAGCGACATTAGAAGAAGGAACAGCTAGTGAAAATGATACTTTTTATTGTGATGGTGGAGTAAAATTTGGTTCTACAACAATAAAATGCTGGAATACATCAGGACATGGAACTCAAACTCTTCCTCAAATATTACAAAATTCTTGTAATGTAGGATTTATGGAACTAGGAGCAAGGCTTGGTAGTGAAAAACTTAAAGAATATATTGATAAATTTGGCTTTGGTAAAATAACTAATATAGATTTACCAGGAGAATCAGAAGGTATTGTTAAGTCAGTTAGTGATATGAGTGAAATGGACTTAGCTACTATTGCTTTTGGACAAACTAATACAGTAAATAGTGTTCAATTGCTAACAGCTTTTAATGCTATAGCTAATGGAGGAGATTTAATTCAACCTCATATAATGAAAAAAATAAGTTCTGAAGCTAACAATGGAACAAAGGTAATTGATGAAGTATTTGAACCTACTATCCAAAAGGGAATAATTTCTGAAGAAACTACTGCTACATTAAGAGATTACTTAGAAAGAACAATTAATCAAGGACAAGAAATTGGAAGTTTTATGGGTAAGGATAGGAGAGTAGGAGGAAAAACAGGGACTGCTCAAACTATAGATCCTATAAATGGAGGTTATTCTTCAGATAAATATATAGCATCTGTATTAGCATTATATCCAGTAGAAGATCCTCAAATAACTATTTATATAAAAGTTAATGAACCAAGTGCAGGTCAATATTATGGGGGACCTGTTACTACTCCAATATTAAAATCATTACTTACAGAGTTATTTAATTATATGGATTCACAAGTATATAAGGAAAAATATACAGAAAAAGCACCTGTAGTGGTGCCGGAAATTAGAGGGAAAAGTATTTCAGAGGCTCAAAAAATATTAGAGCAATATAATTTATCTATAAGTATAGAAAATTCTTCTTCTAAGGTTACTAATATGGAGCCTTATCCAGGGGCATTAGTAGAAGCAGGATCAACTATTAGTGTTAATTTATCAGAGGATAAGATAGATTCAAATAAAATTATAATGCCTAATTTAAAAGGAAAAACTTTAGAGGAAGCTAGTGAAATATTAAATAGATTGAATTTAAAATTTACAACTAATGGAATGGGTATAGTTTCTGGACAAAATGTTATTGAAGGAAAGGTTATTGAGAAGGGAACGAAGATTTCTTTAGATTTAAAAGAATAATTAATAGGAGATAAGATGAATAAAATTAATAATGTAAATTCAAGAAGCAGAGCTAAAAGAAGAAAATTTAAAAAAATTAATATGAAAAGCATAGATTATGCATTATTATGTGGTTTATTATTATTACTTTTTATTGGAGTTGTAATGGTATATTCATCAAGTTCATACTATGCCTTGTATCAAAAAGATGTTTATAATACAGAGTACTATTTTATAAAGGAAATAACCTGGGTAATTGTTGGTATAATAGGTATGGCTGCTACTATGTCTATAGATTATCATATTTATAAAAAGTTTACTCCATGGCTAGTTATGATTACCCTAGCACTTTTAGTATTAGTTTTATTTATTGGTGCTGATATAAATGGAGCAGTAAGATGGATAAGATTAGGGCCTTTATCCTTTCAACCATCTGAGCTTGCAAAGTATGTAATGGTTCTTTATTTAGCTTTACTTATTGATAAAAGAAAAGGTAAGATTAAGAAGTTTGGAGAAGGTACAATATTTTATTTATGTATAGCAGCTGTTTTTGCAGTGCTTATATTACTTGAAAAAAATCTAAGTATTACAGCTATAATTATGATGGTTGCTTTTATAATGATTTTAGTTGGAGGAGCAAAAATCAGTCACTTGCTATCATTGATACCAGTTGGACTTGCTGCAGGGCTAGCATTAATATTTACTCAAAGCTATAGATTAGATAGACTTACAAGCTTTCTAAATCCTTGGGCTGATCCATCTGGAGATAGTTATCAATTAATTCAATCCCTTTATGCATTAGGATCAGGAGGAATATTTGGAGTTGGACTTGGAAATTCAAGGCAAAAAGCTTTGTTTATGCCAGAGCCTCATAATGATTTTATTTTTTCAATTATAGGTGAGGAGCTTGGATTAATCGGATGTATTTTTATTATAGTACTATTTATGTTTATAGTAATTAGAGGAGCCACAATAGCTGTAAAAGCAAGAGATAATTATGGATTTTTATTAGCTATTGGAATAATTTCAGTTATTGCATTACAAGCTCTAATTAATATTGCTGTTGTAAGTGGTTCTATGCCAGTAACAGGGGTTCCAATGCCTTTTATAAGTTATGGTGGAACATCCTTAGTATTTAACTTAGGAGCAATGGGAATATTACTTAATATATCTAGACAGAGTAAAGATGAAGAAATATAATAAAACAGGACTTAAATATAAAAGAATAAAATATTATTATAATGAAGTTATATTTGGCAATATAGGAGGAATGTAATGAAGACAATACTTTTCACTGATTCTTGTTGTGATTTACCTATAAGCTTTGTTAAGGAGAATAATATTCAAGTTATGCCAATAATAGTAAATATTAATGGTGAAGATATCCCCGATGATTTAGGCAGAAGTATATCACACAAGGATTTTTATAGCCTTATAAGAAATGGTAAGTTACCAACAACATCACAAGTAAACGTAGATACTTTTGAAAGAAATTTCAGAAAATATGTAAGGGAAGGATACTCAATAATATATATTGGATTTTCTTCAGCCTTAAGTGGATGTGTTAATAGTGCAAGATTAGCAAAAGAACTTATAGATGAAGAAATAAAAGATGCTGATATTACTATAGTAGATACGAAAAGTGCATCAATGGGCTTAGGCTTACTTGTATATTATGCAGCTAATATGCTAAGGGATGGAAAAAGTAAAGAAGATATTATTAATTGGCTAGAAGAAAATAAGCTTAAGGTGAATCATTGGTTTACTGTTGATGATTTAAATCATTTAAAAAGAGGCGGTAGGGTATCAAGCACAGTAGCAATAGTTGGTACAATGTTAAGCATAAAACCAATTATGCATGTAGATAATGAAGGCAGATTAATTCCAATTTCCAAAGTGAAGGGAAGAAAAAAATCTATTAAAGCGTTGTGTGATAAACTAAAAGAGAAAATTGTAGATTCTGAAAATCAGACTATTTTTATTAGTCATGGAGACTGTATAGAAGAGGTAGAAAGTTTAAAAGAATTAATACTAAGTGAAATAAAAGTAAAAGAAATTATAATTAATAATATAGGACCTGCAGTAGGAAGTCACTCAGGACCAGGTACATTGGCATTATTCTTTATTGGGAATAGTAGGTAGTATGCAGGGGTTAAAAATCTCTAAACTAAAAAAATATATATTAAATTTATATAAAACTCCGTATAAACTTGATCATATCAAGTTTATACGGAGTTTTTTTATTTCCAATCAATATATCAATTATAAATTTAATTTAAAGAGAACATAGATGTGAAATAAATTTCTAATAATTACTATTATTCCATTTAGCAAACATTAGTGTAAAAATTAGTAATATAAGGTTGAAAATTAGAAAATATAGATGTATAATTTTTATGTAAATAAGGTATAATTTTACTTTAATGTATATATAAGTAGAGTTTAACTTGGAGGTAAAGACTATTTGGTTATACCTAAATTAGCATTTATTAGATACATCTCATATTAGAAAGGAAATAAACTACATGGTTAAGAAAATTTATAATATTATTACAAATGTTTTAGTTATATTTACGGTAATAGTAACAGCTTTATTAGTAGGGGTTAGACTTATAGGTTTTCAAGTTTATACTGTTTTATCAGGTTCAATGGAACCTACATATAAGACAGGCTCTTTGATTTATGTAAAGAAAGTTGATCCAAAAGAATTGGAAGCTGGAGATGTAATTACCTTTATGTTAAATGAAAATACTACTGCTACACATCGTATCATAGAGGTTATTCCAGATGAAGATGATATAGATACTATACGCTTTCGTACTAAAGGGGATGCAAACGATTTTGAGGATAGTTCTCTAGTACATTATAAGAATGTAATAGGGTCTCCAGTATTTACTATTCCATATATGGGATATGTGGCAAATTATATTCAGCATCCACCAGGTATGTATATTGCAATTATAGCTGGTGTGATTATTATATTACTTACTTTTCTTCCTGATTTATTTTTTGATGAGAAGAAAAATAAAAAGAACTCTACTGATGATAGAGTGATAAAACAAGGGTAATACCGAAAGGTTACCAAATAGATAATTTATTGAGAGGGGGAGTTTTTATGAACTCAAAAAGAAAAGCACTAACAATGGTCTTGTGTGCTTTATTGCTTGTTTCTGCAACTATGTTTGCAACAATAGCATATCTAACATCAAAAGATGAAGTGAATAATACTTTCACAGTAGGAAATGTCAAGATTACTTTAGATGAAGCTAAGGTAAATCCAGACGGTACACCGGTTCTAGATGCTGAGCGTGTAAAAGCAAATGAGTACAAGCTAATTCCAGGTCATAGTTATACAAAGGACCCAACTGTTACAGTTATGGCTAACAGTGAAGATTGTTATGTTCGTGCTCTTGTAACTATAAATAAGCGTGAAGCACTTTATAATTTACCAAGTAGCATTAATATTGAAGATTGCTTTGATATAAATGAAGACTGGGTATTCAAGAGTGAGACAGAAGATATTGATGGGGATACTTATACTTATGAATTCTGGTATAACTCAAAAGTAGAAACAACTAGTGATGAAGATACGCAACTTTCAGCTGTATTTGAGAAAATAATAGTTCCAGAAAGTCTAACTAACGCTCAGTTAGAAACACTTGAAGGTTTAAAAATTGATGTAGTTGCTCATGCAATTCAAGCTGATGGTTTTGATACTGCTGAAAAGGCATGGGAAGCTTTTGGGAAGTAATAATTTAAGATAAGTATAGCTTAATAGCTTTATTTATAAAAATTATTTAAAGAAAGAGGGAATTTGAGATGAAGAAAAAAAGAATTAGTTTAGTAATGGCACTTGCATTAGTGCTAACCTGTGTTATTGGAGGAACTTTAGCTTGGCTTACATCTAAGACTGCAGAAGTGAAAAATACATTTACTGTAGGAGATATCGATATAGCTTTAACAGAAACAACTACAGATTATAAAATGGTTCCAGGTAACACAATTGCAAAAGATCCAAAAGTTACTGTTGTTAAGGAAAGTGAAGCTTGTTGGTTATTTGTAAAAGTAGATGAATCTACTAACTTCGGTGATTTCATGACATATGAAATAGCTGATGGATGGACTCAACTAACAGTAGACGGAGTAGAAGTAGAAGGTGTTTACTATCGTGAAGTGGATGCTACTACAGCTGATACAGATTTTGCTGTTTTAAAGGATAATCAAGTTACAGTAAGCAGTGAGGTTACAAAAACACAGTTGAATGCATTAACAACAGACACTTATCCAACTCTTACTTTCACAGCATACGCAATACAAAAGGATAATAATTTCACTACAGCAGAAGCTGCTTGGGCAGAAGTAAGTAAATAAATTCAATATAATAATATGAATTTATTTTATATAGGAATTTGTAAATAGAAAAATAGGATTTTATAGAGGAGCGATTAATTATGAAAGTAAATAAAAAAATAACTACACTTTCATTAGTTGCTGCTTTAGCAGCTACAACAATTATTGGTGGAACTATGGCTTATTTCACTGATACAGACAGCAAAGACAATGTATTTACTACTGGAAAAGTTGATATTACATTGAAAGAAAATTTTGATCAAAATTCGAAGCTTATTCCTGCAACAGTTAGTGCACAGGATGGCACTTTAAACAATGCTATCACAAAAGAAGTTTCAGTTAAGAATGAAACTGGTTCTGAAGAGGCTTTTGTTCGTGTGCATATTGCTATCCCAAAGATTTTAGATAATGGTGATGATTCTTTTGATGCTGGTAAGAATGTATTACATTTCAATTATTCTGAGGATTCTATAGGTGAAGGTAAATGGGACTGGTCTAAGACTAGTGGAGAACCTTATGAAGAGGATTTGAACTACTATGAAACAACAATTGATAATATAGTCTACAATGTTTACGTTGTTACTTATGAAAGTAAACTAGCTGCTGGTGTTGAAACTCCTGAATATGCTATGCATCAAGTTTATCTAGATAGTAATGTTACTAACGAAGATATAACAAAGATAAATGATGTTCTTGGTAGCAATTGGGAAATTAAAGTGGTTGCTGAAGGAACTCAAGAAGCTGGATTTAAGGATGCTTATGAAGCATTAAATACTTCATTTGGAATACCTGGTACTTATAATCCTTGGGAATAAAATTTAATATAAGTAAAAATTTTTATAAGGTATAATATGTTCCTGCCTTTTTGTAGGCAGGAACAACTAAATAGTACTAGTGAAATTATATATAGAAAGGGAAGAAAGTTATGAAGAGGAAAATCACAGTTTGTGCATTGTTGATTGGATGTCTTTCTATATTGGCCTATGGGACAATGGCTTATTTCACGGCTGAAAAGACAGCAACAAATGTTATTACATCTGGAAATATCAAAATTGAATTAAAAGAGATGGCTATCCTTGAAGAAGGTGGAGCCCTAGTTCCTTTTCAAGATAAAACAGGTGTAATGCCAGGTGAGGAAATATCAAAAATTGTTTCTATTAAAAATGTTGGTGGACAGTCAGCATATGTTCGTATAAAACTTGATAAGGCTATTACTCTAGCAGAAGGAATAATGGGAGATGTAGATTTATCACTTCTAACATTTGATCTAAATACTAGTGATTGGACTGAAAAAGAGGGTTATTACTACTATAATACACCATTAAAAGCAGGGGAAGAAACAAAGCCATTGTTTAATACAGTTACTTTTGATAAAGAGATGAGCAACATGTATCAAGATAGTAAGGCTGAAATTAAAGTCAATGCACAGGCAACTCAAGTGGCTAACAACGGAGATAACGTATTTAGTGCAGTGGGTTGGCCAGAAGATTAAAAAGGGGGGATTGATTCATGAAGCAAAGAAAAAAAGCAAAAGTGTTATCATTTCTTCTTTGTATTTTATT
>Ga0129315_1000437_pt1 | contig 35066 bp, 32 predicted proteins | sample Cm827metagenome_FD_94432 | JGI IMG/M metagenome (GOLD analysis project Ga0129315, IMG submission 94432) | Eastern black-and-white colobus group fecal microbial communities from Wisconsin, USA - Cm827 metagenome | ecosystem: Host-associated > Mammals > Digestive system > Large intestine > Fecal... | reverse complement strand
TTTAAAATCTATTTTAAAATGCGATAATGGTATCATTTTTTTGCATTACACCTCCATTTTTTTAACCTAGATTTTATTATATCCAAAAAAATTTTATTTCTCTATAACATATCTACAAATAAATAAAATTTAAGAATTTATTAATTAATTATCTGTTAATAATATTAAAAAATAGTAAAAGGTCTATTTCTAACTCTACGTATAAAATAGAATTAGCATAATCATAGACCTTTTAGCAATGCGTAATGCATTATATTTCTAGTTTTTAATATTCTTAATAGGTATATTAGCAACTAATGCTGGGCTATTACCCTCTAAATTTTCACTTTTGCTTACAGCTATTTCAACATCATCAACATCTATTTCTATATATTTAGATAATACTTCTAATATTTCTAATCTTATTTTATCAAGAGTTTCATGAGGTAAATCACCTCTATCATGTATTAATATTAATTTTAATCTATCCTTTGCTACTTCCTTAGGTGTTGGCTTATTTGAAAACTTCTTAAAAAAATCCACCTCTCAACTCCCCCTTTTAACGCTTAAATAATTTTTTTAATGATGCAAAAAATCCGTCTCCCCCAGTTTTTAAATCAAGTAACGGTACTTCTTCTCCCATTATTCTTCTTGCTATATTTCTAAATGCTTGTCCAGAAATTGACTTGTCATCTAAAACTATAGGCTCCCCTTTATTTGTTGAAATAGTAATGTTTTTATCATCAGGAACTACTCCTAATAATTCTATTGATAAAGTTTCAATTATGTCAGGAACATCAAGCATATCCCCTCTTTGTGTCATTTCATAATTTAATCTATTAATTATTACTGCATGATCCTCTAATCCCTTAGCATCTAACTTTCCAATAACTCTATCAGCATCTCTAACTGAAGTTATTTCAGGATTAACTACTACAACTGCTCTATCAGCACCTACTACTGAATTTTCAAAGCCTTGTTCAATACCTGCAGGACAATCTATTAAAATGTAATCAAAATCCTCTTTCAATTCATTTATTATTTTTAACATATCTTGAGGTCTTATATCATCCTTGTCTTTAGTTTGAGCAGTTGGTAATAAACAAAGATTTTGATATCTTTTATCCTTAATTAATGCTTGTTTCAATCTACATCTATTTTCTATAACATCTGAAATTGTATAGACTATTCTATTTTCTAAACCCATTAACACATCTAAATTTCTAAGACCTGTATCCCCATCTACAACTACAACTCTTTTATTTAAGGCTGCTAATGCAGTTCCAATGTTTGCTGTAGTTGTTGTTTTTCCAACTCCACCTTTACCTGATGTAATAACTATAGAAATTCCCATTTTTTATCTCCCTCCAACACTATATATATTTCTTTGGTAAATACGGTTCTACTATAATAGTATTATCTTTAATTTTTGCAAGTTCTGGATAAGATGGTTTCACACCATCCTCTGGAGCAATAGTAACTATGTCAGCTATTTGTAGTATTTCTGGCTGAAGATTAAAGGCTGATATTACAGCTTTTTTATTTCCACCTACTCCTGCATGCACATGTCCTCTAATAGTCCCTAAAACTATTATATTTCCTCCTGCATACACCTCTGCTCCATTATTAATATCCCCTATAATTACTATGTTTCCATAATATTTAATCTGTTGTCCACCTCTTATTGTTTTCTTTATAAACTTTGTTTTTCCTTCATATATTCCATTAAATATTTTATTTTCTTTATTATCTTTAGATTCTACTTTATTAATATCTTCAAAAATACATTCCTTAATTTGAATTTTTTCAAATAAAGCATCCTTTAGCCTTGATACATCATCTTCATTCAATAACTTTAAATTTGTTTCTATTTTAAGAGATGCTCCTTTATAAAAGCCCTTTCCAACAGACAACTTTTTTATTAAGGACTCTAACATATCATCAAAGTTATTAAACTTATCCATATCTATTGCTGCATTGATACCGTCTTTAGTACCTCTTATTTGAATTTTACTATGTACTTTCATTGGCAACCCTCCACCAATTACATTTACTTATTAATAAAAATATCTGATACTTATAATTATACAATTATAATCTATAACTTAACAACCTAATTTTGTATTAAATTAAAAAAAACGGAGAAAATCAATGTTTTTATAAAATAAAAAAGCTGAGAAAACCCAGCTTTTTACTTTTAATTACTATATTTTATTAATTACTTAATTTAATACTATCATCTTTATTATCCTTTAGTGGAGATTCTACTACATATTTTCTAAAGGATTCTGATTTAGAAGCATAAGAAGGATCTAATTCTAATAACTTTTCTTTAAAATAAGCTTCATATATAGCCTTATGAATAGTTGCACCCTCACTACCTCTGAAGCCATCATAAATAGTTGAAAATATAGCTATTTCCGGATCATCTAAAGGTGCAAAACTAATATAGTTACCATAAGCTAATCTTCCTTGAATCTTATAATTTTCATCTGTACTAAAGTCAGCTGTACCTGTTTTTCCTGCAACCTTAATTGGGAAATTACCAAAAGCTTGGTATGCAGTACCATTATTAGGACTTGTATTAACTCTGTACATTCCATCTTTAACAGCTTGAAGATATTCTGCTGGTATATCTATTTGATCAATTATTTCTGGTTCAAATTCTTGTAATACTTCACCTGTTGGTGATGTAATTTTATCTACAAGGGTTAACTTACGTCTAGTTCCTCCATTAGCTAATGTTGCAACATAGTTTGCAATTTGAACAGGAGTAAAGTTATTCATACCTTGCCCAATAGCACTAGATATAATTTGTCCTGGAGTTTTAATCTGAAGTCCTGCATTACTTATAATATAGTATGCTATTGCATCTGAAATAGTTCCAGCCTCTTCATCTATATCTACAGTTCTTCTTTTAGATGTTTCAATTACTGAAGCTTTAAATTCATCAGATAAATCCATTACCTTCTTAATATATGGAACTAAACTTTCAGCGTATTTAGTAGTGTCAGATACTTCTTCATCTGTTCCTACCTTTGCTAAAGTTTCTTTCATATAATTTTTCAAAGCATTTTTCGCTTCTCTTAAGGTATCTGGGTCACTATCACTATCTTCTATATTTAATGGTACAAATGAATAGCTGTAATAATTTCCCGCCTTTAAAGCATCTACTATTTCATACATAGGAGTATTTACTATTTGATTTTTCCATGACTCAAAATTATAAACTTGACCAAAGGACTCTTCAATTTGAATTCCTGTAGACATAGTTTTAGAATTTTGTTTACTTGGTTCTACTCCAAGTCCAAACTTCCATGCATATTTAGCAAGAGTATTTAAAGCTTCAATATTTCCACCACTTACATCTCCTCCACTATTTTTATATAATCTATACCCTAACTCATAAAAATAGTAATTTGATGATACTTCTAGAGCTTTTCTTAAATCAGTTGCTCCATTTGCTGTACCTTGGAAGTTCTTTAATACCATTCCTGGCAAATCTTCTTTACTCCATGTACCAGAGGTATCATTCATAACTTCATATTGATTAACTACCCCTTCCATTAATCCTGCAATGGCAGTAAGAGGCTTAAAAGTTGATCCCGCTGGAAGAAGACCTTGTGTTGCATAATTGAAAAAAGGCTTAGGATAAGTATCAAACTTATCTTCTCTTTTACCTGTTTCTTCATTTATAGGGAATAAATAATCCATTCCTCCAGTAGCACCAGTTCTTTGTATAAATTCCTTGGCATAACTTTCTATATCTGGACTAAAGTATTGCTGAGATAACTCATCAGTTAACTTTCCTGGAATAGAGAATACATTTGGATCATATCCTGGATAACTTACCATAGCAATAATTCTACCAGTTTTAATTTCAATTGCTACTGCTGCACCTCTAGTTGCATTTGGAGCTATACTACTCTTTATACGATTCATAGTATCTTGCATAGCTTGTTCTGCAGCATACTGAACGTCTTTATTAATAGTTAAGTGTACATTATTTCCTGGGTAAGAATCTAATTTAAATAACTCCTCTGTAACTCTTCCTTGAGAGTTTACTTTAACTGTAGTTCCACCTTTAGTTCCTTTTAATTGATCTTCTAAAGCAGATTCTATACCAGCAACTCCTATTAAATCCGAAGATACATCATATCCTCTTAATTCATAATTATCTTCTTTAGATGAATCTATTGAAGATAAATATCCTATTACTCCTGAAGCTAAGCTATTATATGGATAAAATCTAATAGGTTCTATACTTACATCAATACCTGGTAAATCATTTAATTTTTGATACATAATAAAAGCAGTATCTTTCTTTATATTAGATGCAATGGTTACAGCTCTATATCCATTAAAGCTTTGCATTTTAATAGCATCTTTTACAACAACATATTTTCTTACATCTTGCATTGAATATGTTTCTAAAAGTTCATCTAATATTTCTTTCCCAGACATTTCTTTATACTTATCATTATAAGCATCAACTCTAGCATTATAAGCTTTACTTGTTTCACCTTCTTCTCTAACTGGCATTGGATTTACCAGTTCTTGAAGACTATAACTTTTAAGTAATTTATAGTAGGTTTCTTCTGCAGATATTTTTAATAATTCTTCATTAACTTGTTCTATTTCTTTATCGTTAAATTCAGTCTTTTGATTACCAAATAGATTTCTCTCTATTTCTTCATTAAGTCCTCTATCTCTTTTAAATCTAATTTCAACAACTTTTTTTGTATCTTCATCATCTGTTTTAAAATCAAAGTAGAACTTACCACTGTTATCTACTTTTAACATTAATTCATCTTCAAAATTTTCTCCATTTTGTGAAAGTATATCGAATACCTTACCCATAGTTCCATAAAAATCTTCATTATCATCATTAGGCTTAGTATATGTTAAGGTATAAGTTTGAATATTACTTGCTAAAATATTTCCTTCACTATCATATATTTTCCCTCTAGGAGCATTTTCAGAAATAAGTCTTGTTGAACTAATATCAGCTCTTTCTTTATAATCTTCATGTTTATAAACTTGAAGATAAACCAGCTTCGCAATAAAGGTAGTAAAAAGAGCTATCATTATTATATTTAAAACAGTATATCTAGAAATTTTCTTTTTCTTTTTGGGTTTATTTACTATCATCTAAACCTCCATGATCTCTTTTTATAATTATTATTGTAAAGCCTTAAAACAAAATCATATCCTAAAAACATTATTATTGCACTATATATGGATGCATATATACCAACTTCAATATTTATAGTTTTTCCAGCCATTTTTAATAGTAAAAATATTGATACTACTTTTAACATATATAAAAATGCCATAGATATTGTTGGTATAAGCTTCTTTTCTCTATATATATTTTCTCCTATAACAGCTGCAAGTAAACATATTAACATATTAATTAAAGCATTTACTCCAAAGCCTTCATAAAAATATATATCTTGTAGTAATCCTGAAATAACTCCAATAAAAATAGCTTCCTTTTTGCCATTTATAATAGAATAAGCTATAGCAAAAATAAAAAGTAAACTTGGAAAGGCTCCTTTAATAGATAAAAAAGGCATAAAAGAATTATCAAGTATTAAAAGTCCTAATGAAATTAAAACTAAAATCCACTTTTTCATATTTTACCTCTAATTAGCATACTTAACTTCTCTTGTTTCTTTTGGAACAACAACAAATAATTCTTCTAATTTATTAAAATCTACATAAGGTTTTACTATTGCAGTTTTCATAACTTTTATTTCATCACTTTCAACAGAAATAACCTCTCCAATTCTAATTTCCTTAGGATATATTTGTCCAAGCCCTGAAGTTAATATTACATCCCCTTCTTTTATTTCAGAATCTAATGGTAAATTAGTTACCTTTGTTAATCCATTGTTAGTACGAGTAACATAGCCTTTTAATATTCCTGTAGTTTCCCTAGTACTATTAACCATAACTGAAACAGCTATGTTTTCATTTAGTAAACTTTCTACTATAGACCAATTAGAACCTGTACTGGTAACCTGTCCCACCAAACCCTTATCTGAAATCACTACCATATCTTTTTTTAATCCGTCATTTTCGCCTTTATCTATTATATATCCATCTGAAAAACTTTCTCCGCTATATCCAATTATTTCAGTTCCTATATATTCATAATTAGCTTTTGAATTCTTAAAGTTTAAAACTTCTCTTAATCTATCGTTTTCTTCTTTAAGTTTATCGTATTCTAAAAGTTTATTTTTTAGTTCATTATTTTCCTTAGTTAAATCCTTATTTTCATTTTTTACATTAGAAAAATTCAAGAAAAAATCTAAAGATTCCTTTATTCTATCACCAATTGTATAAACTACCTTTTGCAAGGGATTAATCGCACTACCTAAACTACTTGAAACAGCATCTTTTTTTTCATTATTCATTGTATAAATAATTATGCCTAAAAAGGCAACTGACAGCACTATTACAGTAACTGCCAGTTTATTCTTATGACGCTTCATTATTGACCTCTTTGTGTCTTACTTAACTCATCGAAGTTTTCTAATGCTTTACCCGCACCTAATACAACACAATCAAGTGGTGCTTCTGCTATATGAACAGGCATATTTGTTTCATGGTTAATAAGTGCATCTAATCCTCTAAGTAATGCTCCTCCACCAGCTAACATTATTCCTTTTTCCATTATATCTGCTGCTAATTCAGGTGGTGTCTTCTCTAATGTTGTTTTTATTGATTCTATAATAGCATAAACAGGTTCCTTTAAAGCTTCTCTTATTTGAGTTTCAGTAACAACTACTGGCTTAGGAAGTCCTGTAATAAGATCTCTTCCCTTTATGTCCATTTCTCTTTCTTCGTCATCAATCTTATAAGCTGATCCTAATTCCATTTTAATTTGCTCAGCTGTTCTTTCACCTATCATTAAGTTGAACTCTTTTTTAATATAAGCTATGATTGCTTGGTCTAATTCATCTCCAGCAACTCTTAAAGACTTGCTTGTAACTATTCCACCTAAAGATATTATAGCAACTTCTGTTGTACCTCCACCGATATCAACTATCATGCTACCTGTAGGTTCTCCTACTGGAAGTCCTGCTCCAATAGCAGCTGCCATTGGTTCTTCCATTAGTACAACATCTCTAGCCCCTGCAAATTTTGCTGCTTCTTCAATTGCTCTTCTTTCAACTTCTGTTACTCCTGATGGATAACAAACTATTATTCTAGGACTAGTAAAAGCACTCTTACTAGTTGCTTTTTCAATTAATTTTTTTAACATAGTTTGTGCTACATCAAAATCAGCTATAACGCCATCTTTTAATGGTCTAATAGCTACTATGTTACCAGGAGTTCTTCCTATCATAAGCTTAGCCTCTGTACCTACTGCAAGCGGTCTTCTTGTTGTACTATTAATAGCTACAACTGAAGGTTCGCTTAATACTATCCCCTTGCCCTTAACAAACACAAGTGTATTTGCTGTTCCTAAATCTATTCCCATGTCCTTATTACTACTGAAAAATCCCATTTGAATTCCCCTTTCGCTTATATTATTCCTTTTTCTTTTAAACTAACATACTGATCTTTACCAATTATTAAATGGTCTAATAAATCAATACCCATTATTTTACTACATTCTTTTAATCTAATAGTTATATTTATGTCCTCTTTGCTTGGTGTAGGGTCTCCTGAAGGATGGTTATGACAAATTATTATACTTGAACTACTCTTTTTTATAGCTTCTTTAAAAATTTCTCTAGGATGTACAATTGATGTATTTAAACTTCCTTTAAATACATCTTTTATTCCTATTATATTATTTTTAGTATCTAACATTATTAGCTTTAAAACTTCTTGTTTCAAAACTACCATTTCCTTCATTATATGGCTTGCTATATCACTTGGAGAAGAAATAATCTTTCCTGATCTAATTACATTTAACTTATTAATTCTTCTAACAAGCTCCCCTATGGCCATAATTTGACTTGCCTTTATGTTTTTAACTCCCTTTATACTTGTAATTTCATTTATTCCAGCATCTAATAAACCATCTAGTCCATTAAACTCTGATATAATTCTAGTACTTAAAGAAATTATATTTTCTCCTCTAGTTCCAGTCCTTAAAATTACTGCAAGAAGTTCTGGGTTACTTAAAGATTCTGGCCCATTTATTAATAATTTTTCAACAGGTCTTTCTTCTTCTGGTATATCTATAATTTTTATACTATTATTCATAAATAAACTCCTAAAAAATAATAACTTTATTTATAAATATACCCTATAATTCTATTCTTTAACCCTTTTTAGCATTTTATTTAGAAGATTTAATGGTAATCCAACTACATTATAAAAACACCCCTTAATTTCTTCAACAAAAATGCCTCCATATCCTTGTATTCCATAGGCACCTGCTTTATCAAGCGGCTCACCAGTTTTTATGTACTCTAATATTTCTTTGTCTGTTAAATCACCCATTTTTACCTCGGTATATATAGCAGATTCTTCAATCTTATTATTATACATATTAATAACAACTATACCTGAATAAACTCTATGGGTTTTACCACTTAATTCTCTTAACATTCTATATGCATCTTCTTCATTTTTTGGCTTTCCCAGGATTTTTCCATTTAATACAACTATAGTATCTCCACTAATAATTATAGCATTATCATGAAGTTTTTCCCTTGTACTAATAGCTTTTCCTTTAGCCAAATTAATTACATATTCTTCTACATTTCCATTAAATAAAATAGTATCTTCATCAAAGTCACTAACTTTAATTTCAAAATCCCTAATTATTCTATGTAATAGTTCTTGTCTTCTTTCAGATGCTGATGCTAAAACATATTTCAAACCTATCACATCCTATTTTTATATTCTTGAAAAAACAGCATGGTTTAAAACTAAATAAAGACAAAGCTAGTTGCCTCTATCTTATATCTAATATAGTTTATCATTATATAAGATTTGAAACAAGTAACTTTGTCTTTCTTTATTTAATTTTTATTTATTTTTAATAGTTTTGTAATATTATTCCAACTAACTTTTTTTCAATTATATCTTACTTAATATTGAATATATATATTCTAATTCTGCTACAATATTACTCTTATTTAAAGCCTCTGGTAATGCTTTAATATGCTCTTTATATTCCTTTAATATATCAATTTTATCTCCACTAGAAACTTCCTCTAATTTATTAATCCAAGTTTTAAAATCATTAGTATTAACTTCTTTAACTTCCTCTTTTTGTACTGTATCTAAAATTTCCAAATAACCTGTTGTAATTGCACTAATTTGATTTTCAATTTTATCATTCTTATTTAGCTCTAATTTCACTTTAATATTGTCTATTCCTTTTGATTTTAAGTCTTCCATAAGAGCATTACTATTTTCTTCCGTTGTAATTCCAGCAAGAACTCTATATTTTCCTTCTGTATCCTTAACTATAAAAGAATTAAAATCACTACTTATTTTATCTAAAACTTGTTTAGCGTTTTCCTCCTTAGAAAAATATCCACATTGAATTAAACTAAAGGTTTCTATTTCTTCAGTTGAGGAATTCTCAGTATTATTGCTTGCTTCTACTTTAGGATTTCCATTGACTCCCTTTAATCCATCCATATTAGGAACTACTTTAAGTAACAACCATGCTGCAAGCAAACCTATAGATATTGCAGCTAATGTTGTCATTACTAAAGATGTTAAAAGTTTAATACCGTTATTTTTCTTTTTGTATTGATATTTTGTGTACTTCATTTTATCATCCCCCTCTTTTTTATATTTCATTTATATTCTAAATAGGTTAAATATATTCATTATGTAAAACAATTATTTTAGGAAATGAAATAATTAAAGAATTAAAAAATGAAAAAATGATGGAATAAATTCCTTCGGAATTTAAGTCTTTATCCTCTCATATTGACAAGAATATAATCTTGGTAATATATCACGCCTTATAGTTAATATTACAAGTCATAATGATATTATTGATTTTATTTTAGTTGGAGGATACGGCTATATAGTTTATAAAAAACAATTATATATATAAATTTTTGTAAATTAAGCATAAAAAAGCTGAGTTATGAAAATTAATGGCTCTGTTTTAATTAAGTTTTGATTTATCATACTTCTTTAAAGGAATAAAAAAATATAAATTTAATATTTTATTTAAATCTACTTAGTGATTAATGTATAATAAAAATATACATTAATTTACAATTATGTTTTAAGCTGAGTTAGTTTTACTTTTAAACTGCTCCACAAATAGGAATTTTTAGGGCAGTTTTGAACCAAAAATTATTTATATTTTAGCAGGAAGGGAGTATGGCTTATACATTAAAAGAAGTAACAATTAGAGCAAATAATACTGACGATGGTATAAAAAATTGATGAGATATGGAAATATATTAAAGATAAAAAATCTCCAATTATTTCTAGGAGCGAAGGTGTATTATTGTGGCTACGTTAATAAGTGATAGGCTAATAATTCGCCCCATTACGGAGCAGGATTACTGTGATATATGTGAATACGGATGTGATGAGGATACAGGGAAATATATGATTTATTGGCCTAAATCCAAAGAGAATATCAGAAAGTTTATTGATGAATGTATTACTTCTATGAATTCTAATACCGTTAATTGGTATGAATTTGTAATTAAATTAAAGGAAACCAACAAAGTTATTGGTAACATTTCGTTAATGATAAAGGAAGAATTTGCAGAAATCGGTTGGATTTCTAATAGTGCATATTGGAACAATGGTTATATGACAGAAGCAGTTAGAGAAATTATTAAATATGCATTTCATAAATTAAATATTACTAAGATCATGTCAACTTGCACTAATAAAAATATAGCATCTTACAGAGTTATGGAAAAGTGCGATATGACTAAAATTAAGGAGGAAAAGAACTATAAATCTATCAAGCATGGAATTGAAGTGAAATATAATAAACTAACTTATTGTATTGAAAGATAGATGTAAATCCCAATTTATAGAGTTAATTGATTCAAATTTTGTGTTTGTGGAGAAAAAATTAATTGAAAAAGAAAAAACAAGGCAATTTGAACGAAATTGTTACACTAAATATACCAGTGAGTATCAGAAGTTTGCTTTTATCAACGGCACACTTTTAATTAATGGTGAGGACAGATGTGGAAATCCCATTGAGATTAATATAACAAGTGTATGAGAATGAAGAAAATCATTCTGAAAAACCCGACAAATTTCAGTTTATCTAATAAATTAAATAACTAATTATGAAATATTCCTAATATAGAAATAAATATTAAGTTGATAAAAATACCGTATTATTCAAAGTTGAATATGCGGTATTTTTTAGTGAGCAATTCAGAAAAAGTAATAAATAATGGATATTTATGAAATAACTCAGAAAAGATGAGTTATAAAAACATAAATTCTAAATAAATTTGAGCCTTAATACTTTCATGCTGATTTTGCTTCAGCAAAGAAGCTCTTCATTTTTTCATTCTTTCATTTTTCAAAACTTCCTAAGGAGTTTTCACCATAATTAAGCATTGTGCATTACCCATTATTCATTAAAAAAGCTGGTCTATAAAACTATAGCCAGCTTTCTCTATTTATACAATTATTTTAGCTCTTTTAATACTTCTAATAAGTATTCCCAAACATTTTTTACTGAAGAGATACTCATATGCTCTTGTGGTGTGTGAACATCATAAAGACTTGGTCCAAAGCTTATCATATCAAGCTTTCCTAGCTTTTCATTAAATAATCCACATTCAACTCCTGCATGAATTGCTACTATCTTAGCATCTTTTCCATACATTCTCTTATAAACGTCTTGGCATAATACTCTTACTTTAGATTCACTATCATATTGCCATTCTGGGTATCCAGCAGTAGTTTCAAATTCTGCACCAAGTAATTCTCCTATAGTCTTACTTCTTAAAACTATTTCGTCTTTTAATGATGCAACTGAACTTCTAATTGCACTATCGTATTCAACAATATCACCCTTAGTTGATACTACTCCTAAGTTTGTTGAACTTTCAACTAAATCTTCTATTTCAACGCTGTTTGTATTTATTCCATTTGGAATTAAATAAAGTAGGTTTACTGCTTTTTCAGTATCAACTCTTGTAAATAGTTTTTCTACTTTTTCAGTGTTTTCTAATATAGAAACCTTCACTCCTGGATCTTGAGTTTTTAGTTCATTTACTAATACTTCAGTCCATGAATTAATTATTTCTTTTGCTTTTTCAACATCTTCTGATTTTAAGGCTATTATAGCATCTGCTTCTCTTGGAATTGCATTGTTTTTAGAACCTCCATGAAGTGATGCTAATTTATAATCTATAGGTAGTAATGATTTTAAAACTCTACCCATAATCTTATTAGAGTTTCCTCTTTCTTTGTTAATTTCCATACCTGAGTGACCACCTTTTAGTCCTCTTATAGCGATATGTAAAAAGTTATTGTAATTACCTACTTCTTCTAAATTAACCTTTAATAAATGTTTACTTCTTACTCCACCAGCACAACTTACTAATAAGTGTCCTTCTTCTTCATTATCTAAATTCAATAAAATCTTACCAGTTATATGTTCTTTTGATACTGCCATTGCTCCTGACATTCCAGTTTCTTCATCTGTAGTAATTAATACTTCTAGTGGTGGATGTGGAATATCTGTAGAGTCTAATATAGCTAGTGAGTATGCCACTGCTATTCCATTATCAGATCCTAAAGTTGTATCAGTTGCATAAATCATATCATCTACAACTCTTAATTTTATTGGGTCCTTTTCAAAGTCATGTTCTGTTCCTTTATTCTTTTCACAAACCATATCCATATGGCCTTGAAGAATTACTATTTCAGAATTTTCATATCCCTTTGTTCCTGGCTTTTTAATTATTACATTTAAAGCCTCATCTTGATGTACTTCTAAATTAAGCTTTTTAGCTACACTTACTAAATAATCACTTATAGCCTTTTCATTTCCTGATCCTCTTGGTATTTGTGAAATTTCTTCGAAATATTGAAAAACCCTTTTAGGTTCTAAATTTTGTAAAATATTCATTTTATCCTCTCCTTTACTGCTAAATTATGTTAGAATGATATTATAAATTAAGTATATCATAGTATATATGATACTTAAATTATATTTTTTTATTATACTTATTCAGAATTTTCACAAATTTTATGTTTTGAGGTGATATTATGCAAAAAACAAAAATGATTTTTACAATTGGTCCTGCAAGTGATAAAGAGGAAATTTTAAGAAAATTTATTCAAATAGGTATGAGTGTAGCACGATTAAACTTTTCTCATGGAACTCATGAAACACATAAAGAAAAAATAGATCTTATAAAAAAAATAAGGGAAGAACTTAATTCTCCAACAGCAATTATGCTAGATATTAAAGGTCCAAAAATTAGAACTCATAACTTCATTAATGATGGTGTAACACTATTTGCAGATAATGAGTTTTCTTTTATTTGTGATGATGAAATATTAGGCGATAATAAAAGATGTACTGTTTCTTATAAAGATTTATATAAGGATGTTAAAGTAGGCGGAGAAATTTTAGTAGATGATGGATTATTGAGATTTAAAATAAAAGAAGTAGTTGGTAAAGAGATTAAATGTATAGTTACAGTTGGTGGAATGATAAAAAATCATAAGGGTGTAAACGTTCCTAACGTAAAAATTAATCTTCCATCAATAACTGAAAAAGATAAAGAAGACTTAATATTTGGATGCGAAAATAAAATAGACTTTGTTGCTGCTTCCTTTATTAGAAAGGCTTCAGATATAGAAGATGTAAGAAATGTTTTAAAATCTCATGGAGGGGATTATATCCAAATTATTGCCAAAATAGAAAACCAAGAAGGCGTTGATAACATAGATGAAATTATAGAAGCTTCTGATGGAATTATGGTAGCTAGAGGAGATATGGGCGTTGAAATACCTATCGAGAAAGTGCCAATAATTCAAAAGAAAATAATTAGAAAATGTAATGAAGCTGGCAAAATAGTTATTACAGCTACTCAAATGTTAGATTCTATGATAAGAAATTCTCTTCCAACTAGAGCTGAAGCTTGTGATATTAGTAATGCTATCTTTGATGGTACTGATGCAATAATGTTAAGTGGAGAAAGTGCTAGTGGTAACTATCCTATAGAAGCTGCTGAGATGATGTCTAAAATTGCAATAGAGACTGAGGCAAATTTAGATTATAACTATTTAAATAAGAGATTAAAAGAACCTTCTTTATCTTCTTTTTCTGAAGCTATTAGCTATTCTGCATGTAGAAGTTCAAATCTATTGCATGCAAAAGCTATTGTTGCAGCTACTAATAGTGGTGCTACAGCAAAACTTATATCAAAGTATAGACCAAAATCTCCAATAATAGCTATAACTCCATATGATGAAGTTAGAAGAGGCTTAAATCTTAATTTTGGTATATACCCAGCAAAATGTGATGTATTCACAACTACTGATGAAATATTAAGTGAAGCAAAGAAAGTTGCAACTAATTTATCCTTTGCTGAAAAAGGTGATGATATTATTGTTGCTGCAGGAATGCCTAGTGCCATTACAGGTGGAACTAATATGCTTAAAATAGAAAAATTATAGATATTTGCCTTATTTAAAATAGCAATATATATGAAAATTCTATAAATAAAAAATTCAGCTTAGGCTGAATTTTTTTATTTATGTCTATTTTTAAAATTATAGAATGCTCCTAACATTCCTGCATCGTTTTTATGCTTTGCAAATTCTAGTCTCATTTTTTCAGCTATACTTGGTAAAAGATTTTTTTGCATGGCTTTCTCAATTTTAGGCTTTAGATATGTGTCTTGAGCCATAATTCCACCACCCAGTACTACTACTTGCGGGTTAATTACATAACATAAATTAGCAATTGCAATTCCTATTACTTCTACCATCTCATCAATGGCTTCTATGCATATACTATCGCCTTTTTTAGCCTCTTCAAAAATATGATATCCATTCCATATTTCTTTTGAGCTCTCTTTTCTCTCTGCAACCTTTTTTGATAAAATACTAGTTGCTCCTAATGTTTGAAAATCACTATCAAACATCTTCATATATCCTATCTCACATGCACTATTACTAAAACCGTGGAATACCTTCTCATCAATGAGTATGCATCCTCCAATTCCAGTACCTATGGTAAGACATAATGTTACTTTACTATCCATAGCTGCTCCTGAAATTCTTTCTGCTAGTCCTGCACAATTAACATCATTTTCAACTTCGCATGGTATTAGAAATCTTTCCTCTAATTCTTTTTTAAATTTTGTTCCTGCATATCTAGGTATTAATGGAGAGGAATAAAAAATTTCCCCTTTTTCAATATCTACCATTCCTGCTGTTGAAATGCATATTCCATCCAATTTATATTTATCTAAATAGCTTTCTACGATTCTAAAAACCTTATTTAAAATCTCTGGTCCACCCTTATATGCTTCCGTGTCCATATTATCTTTTATTAATATTCTTCCATCCTCAGCAATAACTCCATATTTTATTGCTGTTCCCCCAATATCAATGCTTACATAATTTTTCACCACTTCACCTCTTCTAAGAGCTTTCTATTTAGCAATATTTTTCGATAGCTGTTTTAATCATAGCAGCAGCTTCTTTTATAGTTGTAATATCCTTATCACTTACTGCTACTAATGGTTTTCTTACACTTCCCATATCTAAGTTTTCATTTATACGAAGAATCTCCTTAATTACTCCATACATATTTCCATGACATGAACACATTTTATAAATAATTTCATTTATATCATACTGAAGTTTTCTAGCTTCTTCTATTCTATTTTCAATTATAAGATCATTCAGTTTTAGGAATAATTCTGGCATAACACCGTATGTACCACCAATTCCTCCTGCTGCACCAATCGCACGTCCACTAATAAACTGTTCATCAGGGCCATTAAATACTATATAGTCATCTCCTCCTGCTGCACAAAAGATCTGAATATCCTGAACAGCCATAGATGAATTTTTTATACCAATTACTCTAGGATTCTTTCTCATCTCTGAATAAAGCTCTTGTGTTAAAGAAACTCCTGCAAGCTGTGGAATATTATATATTATAAAATCTGTCTTTGGAGCTGCATTACTAATATCATTCCAATAAGTTGCAATAGCGTATTCAGGAAGCTTAAAATATATAGGAGGAATTGCTGCAATTGCATCTACACCTAAAGCTTCTGCATGCTTTGCAAGTTCTATACTATCCTTTGTATTATTACAAGCAACATGAGCAATTACTGTAAGTTTTCCTTTTCCAACTGCCATTACATTTTCAAGAACAATTTTTCTATCTTCTACACTTTGATAAATACATTCTCCAGAAGATCCATTTACATAAACACCTTTAACTCCTTTTTTAATGTAGAATTCAGTAAGTAATCTCACTCTTTCTGGACTTATTTCTCCATTTTCATCATAGCATGCATAAAATGCAGGAATAACTCCTTTATACTTATCTAACTCTCTCATAACAGTCTCCTTCTGCCTATATGGCTAATTTTATTTCTTATCTTCTAACTCATCTACAAAGGCCTTTGTAATTAGCTGAGGTCTTGTTATAATAGATCCCACAACAACACTATAACAGCCTAATTCAATTACACGTTTAACTTTTTCTGGCGTATTTATATTACCTTCTGCTATTACTGGATGCTTTGCCTTTGAAATAATTTCTCTAATAATCTCAAAGTCATTATTTTCTATTTTAAGATTTTCGCTTTGTTCTGTATAACCAACCATTGTTGTACCGATAAAATCAAATCCTAGTTCATCTGCATGTAGAGCCTCTTCTACTGTAGAACAATCTGCCATAAAAAGCTGATTTGGATATTTATCCTTTACCTCTTTAAAAAATTCTTCTAAAGACTTTCCTTCTGGTCTTAATTCAGAGGTAGCATCCATTGCTATAATCTCTGGATTCACTTCCATTAATTCATCTATTTCTTTAATAGTTGGAGTTATATAAACTTTAGAATCATCATAATCCTTTTTAACTATCCCAATAATAGGAAGAGCAACTTGTGATTGTATCTCTGCAATATCTTCTTTTGTATTTGCACGAATGCCAGCTGCTCCTCCCTCTTTTGCTGCAAGTGCCATTCTTCCCATAATAAATGATGAATGAAGTGGTTCATTGGGCAATGCTTGACATGACACTATTAATTTGCCTTTTAAATTATCAACTTTTTTATTCATATTATTTTCCTTTCTGTAATACATTTATTTCAAATTCACTTCTTAAAATTCCCCAGAAGCTTCATATTTTTCGAATATTTTTCGGAAAATGAATGACTGAATCATTGCTAAACCAGAAAATCCAAATATAATCATTATTGTAAAAAGCAGAAGCATAGACACTCCAGAATAAAATAGCATAAACACAAATGGAGCATTGAGTAATATAAGTACAAGTGTCCATTTGAAGTTCATAATACTAATCATAAATGAATTTTTAAATACTTCTTTTGTTGTGTGTACAAACCTCGCTAAAATTGGAAAGGCATATAAAAACACAATATATCCCCAAATTGCTACTATATAGCATAGTACTTGTAATACTTTTAAGCTATCATCATCAATCATAGATATAATTCTCAAATCTATTGTAATAAAGATTCCTATTACACTTGCTATGATTCCAACTATAGTTCCTTGTCTAAGATTTTCCTTAAATGCTCTGAAGAATCCTCTTATAATATTAGCTTCCTCATTCCTTACCATTTTTAAAGTTATTGAATACATAGCAGTAAAGGATGCTCCAATTGTTACAATGGGGATACAACAAATAATAAACAAAAAATTCAATATTATTACATCAAGGATTCTAGAAAAAAAACTCATAATTATATTATCTGGATTAAATATTTTACTTGTTAAATATCCTGTATTTCCTACCATACTTTATCTCCTTTTTATTTACAGATAGAAATCTAAAAGTGGAACTACCTTCCACAAGCCAGTTAATTAAAAGTCTTTGTGCTTATATAGTTCCACTTATATACATCAACCTTTTACAGCTCCCATTGTAATACCTTGTGTAAATGATTTTTGGAATATCATGAATACAGCAACTATTGGAATTGCCGATAATGCTGCACCTGCCATAATTAATCCATAGTTTGTTGCCATTTCAGCTTGCATAGTTGCTACCCCAAGTGAAACTGTAAGTTTATCTCTTGATGAAAGCATTACTAATTGCATAAAGTAATCATTCCATGTATTAATAAATGTAAATATTGCCAATGCTGCAAAACCTGGTTTTATAATTGGGAATGCTATATTTATGAATGTTCTAAATTCACCACAACCATCAATCTTTGCTGACTCTAACAATTCTCCAGGAATATTTTCACTAAACTGTTTCATTAAAAATACTCCAAAGGGCCATCCAATCAATGGAAGTATTACAGCAGCTAATGTATCATGAATCCCCATAAAATTAACAATTCTCACTAGAGGAACAAGTACTACTTGTTTTGGTAATGCCATTGCTGCAATAAATATAGAGAATAGTATCTTTTGCCCATAAAATCTCTTTTTGGCTAGTACGTACCCTGCTAGTGAAGATGTTATACATACTAAAAGCATTGTAACTAATGAAATTGTAATACTATTTAATAGCCACTTCCCTGCTGGATTTTGAATAAGTAATTTTTGAAAATTCTCCATTGTTGGAGCAGTTGGCCACCATTGCGGTGGAATTATAATTGTATGTGGTTGAGTCTTAAAGGCACCTGTCATAATCCAATAGAAAGGAAATACAAAGATAATGGTTAAGATGCTCAAAAGAATGATACTAATCACCCCAAAAGGTGTCACTTTGTTCTTTTTCATTATATTCTCTCCTTCCTAATACTCTACATCATTGCCTAGAATCTTGAATTGTGCAAAACTTATTAATCCAATTAAAACTGCTAAAAATACTCCCATTGTATTTGCATAACCATACTCAGAAAGTTTAAATGCTCTTTCATATAGGTAATACATAATTGTACTGGTTGAATAATTTGGTCCTCCAGATGTTAATAACTGAATTAAAGCAAAGCACTGAAATGAATTAATTGTTGTAATAACTACTATATAAAGTGTTGTAGGTAATAAACTTGGCCATTTTATTTTCCAAAACACTTGAAATTCACTAGCACCATCAACTCGCGCTGCTTCCATAAGAGATTTATCTATATTACCCATAGAAGCTATATAAAGTATAATTGGCTGACCCACTGATGTTGTAAGTAAAATAACTATAATCGCTATTAATGCATATCTCTTATCACCTAACCAACTAATATTTTGATCAATAATATTTCCTGTTTTTAATATATAGTTCAATATACCTGATAACGGGTCATAAATCCATTTCCATACAACAGTTACAGCTACACTCCCTGTTACAACAGGTAAGAAAAATACACATCTGAAAAAGGAGCGTGTAAAGGCATTTTTTTCATAGGTCTGTGATGCAACAAATAATGAAAATATTAAAACAATTGGTACAGAACCTATTACAATAACTAAGGTATTTACTAATGATTTTATAAAAACCTGATCCTTAAACATACGTATATAATTATCTATTCCAATAAAAGTGAAATCTGTCATAGTATAATTAAAGAAACTTGTAACAAATCCCATTACCATAGGAGTAAGAACAAATGCTACAAAAAATAATAATACTGGAGCAAGAAAATAGTATGATACAATGGTTTCTCTCATACGTATTTTATTTAACTTTTTCATATTTTCCCTCCAATCCCTCATCGTAAGAACTTTCTTTTATTAAGAATTCTTCTTGCACATTTAATACTGTGCAAGAAGAACTTATTTCAGTATATTTATTTTTTTATTGTTTCATTTGCTTTATTTGTAAAGTTATCTAAAGCTTCTTTTGGTTCTACTTCTCCATTAGATATTGCTTGAACCATTGGGAACCATAAAGTTCTCATTTCCGCAAATCCATTAATTGTATTATAGTAAGTAGTATAATATTTGCTCCATGAGCCAATTTCCTTCATTCTTTCATCATTATATAATTCACCAAAAGATGTACGAACTGGGAAAGCTCCTGTTCTTACAACATTATTTGGACCCCATTCTTTATCATCACAAATGAATTGTATGAATTTTTTTGATGCTGCTATTTTAGCGTCATCACCATTATTAAATACACAGAATCCGTTTACTAAGTATTCTAATTCTGGTACTCCATCATCTGATGGGAATGGTACTTCAAGATAGTCAACTTTACTTGCTTCTAATAACTTTGCTTGGGTACCTGGTTGAGCTGATGACCATAAAATTGTAAAGGCTGTTTGTCCATTTGCAAAGTTTTGAATATCAGCAGATCCATCATATTGAGAACCGTTCATTAATAAACCATCTTTTATTAAGTTTTGAATTAATGTCATTGATTTTACAGACTTATCATCATTTGTAGTATATTTTGAAAGAGAATCATCAGTAATTCTACTGCTATATAGATTTGCAAAGAAAGCACGTGGTCCTTGGTCTCCGCCTTGTCCATTAGCGAATAATGAACCAGGATTATAATTTTTAGCTTTTAGGGCTTCTAAAACCTTTACAAAATCATCTGTTTTCCAGCCATCTTTTACTAAGTCAATAACTCCTGCTTCCTTTAGAATTTCTTTATTAAATGCCATAAAGAATGGTCCAGAACTTATTGGATACATATAAGCTTTATCCCCAGCTTTACAAGCTTGTAGTAATGTATCATTATTAACATCTTTTACAAATTCATCTGTAAACATATCATTTAACTCTACTAGCTTTCCTGCTTTTCCATAGCTAATTATACGTCCAGGAGCATCAAACAATACATCTGCCATTGTTCCTGCTTCAATAGCTGTAGTAATTTTTTCAGCACCTGAAGTGAAATCTATGGTTTCTAATTTTACAGTTATGTCTGGATTTTCTTTTTCAAATGCAGCAATTATTTTTTGTTCCCAAGTTCCTACTGCATCACTTGAATTTTCTTGAGTAAAGGTTGGAAATGCCCACCAAGTTATTTGTATTTTTCCACTATCATTACCTTTTGTATCATCAGTAGTTTTTTTCCCACAGGATAGAAGAGAAATAGACATTAATCCAGCAAGTAGAGCAGCTAATAATTTCTTTTTCATTTAATATACCTCCCATAATAAACTTTCTTTTAAATTCTATAAAAATATCATTGAAATATTTTCCAATTAAAATATATCACGCTTGAAAATATTTTTCAATATATTTCCATAAAAAAAATATTTTTTATTATTTGTTTTATTTTTCCATAAAAATATGCTATCATCATATTATTATTTATATATAAATCTAAAGGAGGATAAATTATGGTATATATGAAAAAAACTATTTTATGCTTTGGGGATTCTAATACTCATGGATATAACTCTTCAAATAATGGCCGTTTTACAGAAGAAGAAAGATGGACCTGTCTTTTATCTAAATATCTAGGGGAGGATTATTCTGTAAAAGAAGAAGGCCTTAGTGGAAGAACAACAGTCTTTAGTGATCCACTTTTTGAAGGTCTAGATGGAATTTCATATATTTCTCCATGCTTATTGACACATGAGCCTATTGATTTATTAATAATTATACTTGGAACAAATGATACTAAGGAACGTTTCGGAGCTACAGCTTCAAACATTGCAAAGGGCTTAGAACGACTTACTAGAAAAGCAATCTCTACTACTGAAGCCTGGCGTGATAAACCTAATATTTTATTAATTGCGCCACTTCCTATTGAAAAGGGATATGAAAATACTTTTGTCTCAGATGAAATGGGAAAAGGCTGTTCAGAAAAATCTCAAGCACTTGCTAATCTCTACAAAGAAGTTGCAGATAGAAATGGATGCCATTTTTTAGATTCGGCTTCTATCCAAGGTATGCATATGTATCCATATGATTATATGCATCTAAGCAAAGAAAGTCATGAGTTACTTGCATATAAACTGTCTAAGGTTATTCCTCAAATTTGTTAATTACTAATGTTAATAAAAATTAAAACATATCTATATTTTAATTAAGGAGCTGTTAGTTCAGCTCCTTAATTATATACTTTAACTATATTCTATTCATTGAAGTCTACACTTTATTATATTGAAGAATATATTTCCTTTTCTGTATTTATAAATACTTCAGCAAGAACTCCATAAGTTTTAGCCCAAGCATCAATGATTTCATCAGTTGCAGCATCACCTAAAACTTCTTTTATAGCTGTTAATAAATGCTTACCTACGATAGGATAATGTTCTGCCTTAACCCTTGAATTGCAATGTACTTCTCCTATCTTCTTAACTACTGGCATTATAGCAGGTAGGTTGTCTATATTTTGTGCTGCTGCTAAAATTGACATAGCTAAAGCCTTTGGTTGTTCTCCAGAAGCTTGTTTTTCCATATTAAATAAAGATTTTACTTCAGGATTTTGTTCAAACATATTCTTATAAAATGTTTTTGTTATTTCTACTCCATGAGTTTTTAAAGCTGGTACTGTACTTTTTATTATATCTATTGTTTTTTGATCTAACATAATTCTGCCCTCCAAGAATGCTTATTATTTAATAATTAATATTATATAATTCATTTTATAACTATCTATACAAAATTTCAATATATTTTTCACTAAAATTTAATAAAAATATCATAATTATATATATTAGTATATATACAATCTAAATGAATTTGATATATATATATAAAACGCTATTCAAATGGTAATCCTTTTATAAATTCCTAAAAATAAAAAGATACTATTTCACAACCTTAGTTATAAAATAGTACCTTTTAACTTTTTTAATTACTATCTATTAGACAAATATATAAATATTAATTAAAATAATCCTTTAAATAAATCTCCTAAGGATACACCTTCATCGTTATCATTGTATTGTAAATATTCCTTAGATTTTTCTTCAGCATCTTTTATAGTTAAAGAAATTCTCTTGTTTTCCTTATTAACATCTAATACTTTAACCTTTACTTTTTGTCCTAATTTTAATACATCTGAAGGTTTTGCAATATTTTCTTCTGTTATTTCATTTATATGAACTAAACCTTCAACTCCAGGGAATAATTCTACAAAGGCACCAAAATTCAATAAATTTACTACCTTTCCATCTAAAACATCACCTAATTTTAATTTTTCTACATTATTAGTCCATGGATCTTCATTTATATCTTTTAGAATTAAAGAAACTCTTTGATTTTTAGTATCTACTTCTCCAACAAATACTTCTACCTTGTCTCCTTCTTTAACAACATCTTCTGCTCTATTAACTCTTCCCCAAGATAAATCATTTAAGTGAATTAGTCCAGTTACTCCACCAATATCAACTAATGCACCTGCTTTTATTATTTTTCTAACTACTCCTGTTCTCTTTTCTCCAGACTTAATTGATTTCCATAATTCTTTTTTATTATTTTCAAATATTTCATCTTCAATTACTCTTCTTGAAGCAACTATTTTTCTTGATTTAAAATCTAATTCAATTATTTTAACTTCTAATTCTTTTCCTATAAAATCAGCTAAATTAACTCTTTCTCTTGAAACTAAAGATGCTGGTATAAATACTCTTGTATTTCCATAATAAGCAATTAATCCACCTTTAACTTCTTCTTTTACATAAACCTTTATAACTTCTTCATTATTAAAAGCTTTTTCTATATCTTCTTTTTCAGTAACTTCCAAAGCCTTTACTCTTGATAATTGAACATATCCTTCTCCATCATTTGGTGATAAAACATAAACTTTAATTTTATCTCCAATGCTTACCACTTCTCTAGGATCTTTATCTATGTTAGTTAGTTCATTTTTTTCTATAACTCCATCAAAGGCATAATTAATATTAACCATAACTTCTTTATCATTAACATCTATTACTTCACCGTCTAATATATCTCCAGTTCTTATTCTTTTAACGTCAAACTCTTTTAATAAGTCACCCATAGTTCCTTCTAAGTTTTGATTATCCATGTATTTCACTCCTTAAATTATGTTGTGTACTATTATAATTTTAATTTAATATGATATTGATTACAACCCTTTATGGTTATTAACTTTTTTTATCTATATTAATCCTATATTATTAGTATACAATTCTTTTATTATATAATTATTTATTATGCATTATGAATTAAAAAAGGTTGCTTTTCAGCAACCTTTTATTTTTCTTTTATAAATACTAGATCTTTTTCTGTAGACATTTCTTCATTAAATAAATATCCATCTATATCTAATTTTTTAATTTCTTCTATATCTTCAATTTCATTTTGTATTATATATCTAGTCATAATTCCCCTAGCTTTTTTTGCGTTAAAGGATATTATCTTATATTCATCTCCTCTTCGCTCTTTGAATATAGGAGTTATAACATTTACTTTTTTACTTTTTCTTACTCCTTCTATAGCAGTAAAGTATTCATTTGAAGCTAAATTAATTATAGTCTTATTTTTATGGGATTGTAGCTCTTCAATTATACTTTCTTCTAGTGTACTTCCCCAAAACTCGTATAAGTCCTTTAATCCATTTACCTTTAGCTTAGTACCCATCTCAAGTCTATACTCATTAATTCCATCGAAAGGTCTAAGAACTCCATATAGTCCTGATAATATTCTTAAATGTTCATTAGCATAAAAAAGTTCAGAATCTGATAAACTACCTACATCCATCCCTCTATAGACATCACCTTTAAAAGCTAGAATAGCTTGTTTAGCTGTATCTATGCTTGGTGTCCATTTTTGGAATCTGTCTCTGTTTAAATCCGCCAACTTTGTACTTATTTTCATAAGTTTTTCTAAAGAATAACTATCATAATTTACAATTTCATTTATTATTTCCTGCGACTTATCTAAAAACCTGGGCTCACTCATTGGTAAGTTACTATTTTGTGTTTCAAAATCTAAAGTTTTTGCAGGAGAAATAACAATTATCATAATGTTCCTCCTTTTATCTTTATTTTTAGTTAAACTATATTTTTTTTAATCATTTCACTATAACAATAATTTATTATATCACTTCTCTTTATTATGCCTATAAAAATGCCTTCGTCATCAACTACAGGCACAAAATTTTGAGTTGTTGCTAAAGAAATTAAACTTTCTACATCAGCATTTATTGAAACGCTCTTGTGTTTTCTTTTTCTAGGTATATCTATTACTTTAACATTTTCTGTATTTCTAAAATTTAAATCTGGAGTATTTTTAAGCTTCCAAAGCAAATCTCCTTCTGTTAATGTTCCAACATATTTACCTTCTTTATTTATTAATGGTATAGCTGTATATCCATGATGCTCCATTCTTTCTATAACTTGTCTCATAGTTGCATCTAAATATTCGTATATCACTTCATTCTTAGGTGTTAAAAAAAATGCAATATTCATAATTTATCTTCTCCAATACTTTAAATTAAACCAAGTCATGTATAAATTTTATCACATTTTCAAGTCAATTATTTTACACAATATAAAATCTTAATAGTTAATTAATTTATTTTTTACCCTCTTAAACTTATAGCTATAATTAATATACTCAATTTCGTCAATTATAGTAGCAATTTCATTATAGACTTCTTGTCCACTAAAGCTTTGCTTAACTATAACTTCATCAATAATTTTATTATTACACTTTTTACATTTTCCAATGGCTATAAATCTCCATTTCATTGGAATAAAATCATATTCAAAGTCTATATCTAAATTACATTTAGGACACTTACACTGTAGCTTGCTTATATCTAATTTATATTCAGCTAAATTTTTAATATCCATTGCTGGCATGTTATATATATCTTTAATAATATAATTTTTAAGAACTCTTGAGTTATATATTCTCTTAAATACTTCTGCAGTATAAACTGCATCATTTAAAGCATCATGTAGCTTACTGCTATCAACCTTAATCTTAAATTCCTCTAAAGCGCTTTTTAAACTCAAAGATTTCTTTTTTCCCAATATCTTAGTAGAATACTCTTGTAAATCTAAATAATTTTCTAGCCAATCTAAGTTATCATATTTATAGTGTATTGCATTATTAATTATCTCAATTATATCGTCTTTTGCCCAAGAACATATAATATCTCCCTCATCAATTAATTCTGATAACTTCTGAATTCCCTCTTGGAATGATAATCCATTTTCTAAATCAGTATTTGTTATTCCAGTTATTTCAGATATCTTCGGATTTAAAATTGGAATAACAGAGGGCTTAATATATGCTTTAAATTCATTAAGTGGCTTCATATAATTATCTAGTTTTATTGCCCCAATTTCTATTATTTCATTATCCAAATCAATATTTTCTAGGCTTGGATACTTTGTAAATATATCTGGATAATATTTATGTATCCCTTCTAAGTTATTGAACTCCAAATCAATTATTATAAATGCCATTTCATACCTCTCAAATTTTTATACTCACAAGTATATTATGCCATTTTTCCAAATATTTTTCACTATTATTTCAACAAAAAAAATTAAGAGATAGATATTATATTCGTTGCTCCGTCGCAAGCTCCAAGTCGCCCTCATATAATATCTATCTCTTCCTATACTAAAGGTAATAATTCCTCCCGAACTCGGAATTATGAAAAATGTTTCTCCTTATAATTTTTTTGTAGTCTGTTATTTATACTTTATATTTACTTTTCGTCGCAAGCTCCAAGTCACACCAGCATAATATATTTTCCATTTAGCTCTAAAGGTAATAATTCCTCAATACTTCGGAATTATGAAAAATGTTTTACCTTATATTTTTGTAATCTGTTACTTTTACTTTACATTTATTTGCGACCTCGCAAGCTCCAAGTCGCCCTCATATAATATCTATCTCTTCCAACGCTAAAGGTAATAATTCCTCCCTAACTGGGAATTATGAAACTATTTTACATTATACTTTTTTGTAATCTGTTATTTTTACTTTATATTTATTTGCCACCTGGCAAGCTCCAAGTTGCCCTCATATATTAATTATCATCAAAGTTTATTCCTGCAAGCTTCATTAGATGTACTGCATTTTGAGTTTTGCTTCTACCTTCTCTTAATTTATAATCAAATTTTATTTTATTATCTTCATAATACTCTTGGAAGTTATAATTTTTAAGCCATTTCCTAGTTTCTTCTAAATCGCAAAGTTCTAAGTCATGGGTTGATACTAATCCCATAGCTCCATTGCTTACTAATTGATTTATAAGGACCTTAGCTCCCTCATGTCTATCCCTTGAGTTAGTTCCTTTAAAAATTTCATCCAATAAGAAAAATACCTTTTTCCCATTTTTAGCAGCTTCTATTAATATCTTTATTCTTAATATTTCAGCATAAAATGAAGATATGCTTTCTTCTAAATTATCTTTAGTCCTCATGCAAGTATAAATATTAAAAATACTACAGCTAAACTTTTTAGCACAAACTGGTGCTCCAATATAGCTTAATAATAAATTTATTCCTATAGTTCTTAAGAAAGTACTTTTACCTGACATATTAGAACCTGTAATTAAGGCTACTTTTCTGCTTATACCATTTTTAGAATCTAAAATAAAACTATTTGAAACTGCTTTTTCTCCTAACATTGGATGTGCCACCTCTATAGCTTCTACTTTATCTTCATTACATATTTCAGGGAAGCACCAGCTTTCAAAATCAAAGGATAAATTAGCAATGCTTGATAAAGCCTCAAACTCTCCCATAATTTCAAGCCATTCTTTTAGATTTTTACCATTTAAATTTCTCCACTCTTCTAAGTTTCTTAAAATAAATGTATCTGACAATATAGTTACATTTAATATTAGGTAGTATGCATTCCCACTACTATCTCCTAGCCAATCTACTAGGGATTTTAATGCTTTCATTTCCTTTACTGCACTTTTATTTTCATTAAATAACTTTACCTTTAATTCCTTTAGTAACTTACTTTCAAAGTTTTCATTTTCTATTAAAGTTAATATATTAGTATAGGCTTCAATATCCTTTTTATGAGTACTTAATAATGATATTATTTCTGCAAGGTCCTTTGTTAATATCTTTACTACTAAATAATTAACCATAAATACTAAAAGTAAATAGGTTATAGGCATTGTTCCTAAAGCTACTAAAAGAATAGATAAGATTGTCATAGCTATAAAAATATAAGGAACAATTTTTAATAGTGGTTTAATTTCTTTCTTATCTGCTGCCCAATTTAATAAATCCTCAGTATCCTTTAATCCACTTTTTTTGAAGGTAGATTTCACTTCTAACTTTTGTCTCCAGCTAATCTTTTCTCCTAACTCTTTAATAGCTTCTTGCCTATGGACTATTTCTTCCTTCTTAGGAATATATTTTAATGATATTATTTCACTTAATTTTTCTCTTCCAAACTTAGTCTTTGTGGAATTTATCATTTGAAATAATGAATTTCTTCCAAAAACATCTAAATCACTAACGAAGGGGTGTTTATCATCTAAGAACTCTTCACCTTTATCATCTTGCTCTTTGAAGTTTCCCTTTATTCTATCTATTCCTCTTTTATTAATATTAATATAGAGCTCATCTTCCTTTTTTCTTTTTATCTTTCTATTATGAAAAATAGCCACAATAATAAATATTAAAAATCCAATGATAACAGATGAAATTAAAAATATAATATTTTCTTTTTTATAAAAATAATAGGCTAATCCAATAGTTAATATAACTATCATTAATCTTATAGTTGAAATTATATTGATTATATTATTTAAAGCTTTTATATCCTGACTTTTATTTGAAATCTCTTTATTATAAAAGTTTAATGCCTTACTCATATATACACCACCTCAATTAACTATTTTACCATTTTTTTCTGTTATAACTAAAGAAATTTATTCTTCAACCCCTCTGAATTTTTAAAAGTATTAACATATTAATACTTATATAATTTTATGTATAATAAAAAATATAATGCTAGCTATGGCCATAAAAATTATAAGTCACAGTAGCATTATATTTATATTATTTTAATGAATTATATATTGTTTCTAAATTATATCTCATTCCTTCTAAGTAGCTCATGTTATCTTCCTTTGTTTCAAGGCTATATACCTTAACTACCTTAGCTCCTACTTCTTTTGCTAAAGTCTCAGCCTCTTTTTCACTAGCAGTTGATTCACTGAAAATTGTCTTAACTCCATTGTCTTTGCTATAGTTTATTAATGCTTCTAAATTTTTAGCTGTTAATTCACCTTCACCAAATACATCTGCTATACTATTTTGAGTTAAACCAAAGTCTTTACATAAGTATCCAAAAGCTGCATGTCCAGTAACAAAATTCTTATTTTCTAAACTTTTAAATTTATCTTTATATTCGTCGTATAATGAAGTAAAATCACTTTTTAACTTTTCAAAGTTTGTTTCATAGTAGTCTTTATTTTCTGGATCTATTTCTGAAAAAGCATTTTTAATATTTTCTGCTTCTATTATTGCATTACCTAGACTTAACCAAACATGAGGATCTGCTCCTCCATGCTCATGATCATGTTCTTCTTCACCTTCATGATCATGCTCATCTTCGCCTTCATGGTCATGATTATCTTCTTCTGAAATATTTATTACATCAATTCCATTGCTAGCTTCTACAACTTTAACATCTTTTCCTTCAATAGTTCCTAAAACAGAATCTATCCATTCTTCCATTTGAAGTCCATTATATATAAATATGTTCGTATTTATTAACTCTTTTAAATCCTTTGGTTTTGGATCAAAGCTATGTGCGTCACTACCATCTGGAATAATAGAAAATACTTCTACTTTATCCCCTCCAATAGCTTCTGCGAAATCCTTTAAGGGATTTATTGTAACTCCAACTCTTAATCTTTCTCCATTATTATCTTCTAAATCTTTAGTACTACACCCAGAAAAAGAAACTAATACTCCTAATATAAGTCCTAAACTTATTAATTTTTTCTTCACTATTCCACCTCATTTATGCAAATGATTTGCATTATTCATAGGTTAATTTTATAGTCTTTAGTTAATAATGTCAATACTAGTATTGACATTATTATAAATTAATATAAGTGAACTCTATATTTTTTTTGTCAAAGATCTCTTTTTCTCTACCTTGGCAAGTAAAAATAAGGGTTTGACTAAAATTAGACTCTATTAATAAATCTAATGCTCTTTCTGTTCTAATATCATCATATTGAACAAAGGTATCATCTAATATTACTGGGAAATCCATCCCCCTATATATCATATTTATAAAAGCTAATCTTAATGACAAGTATAATTGATCATTAGCTCCATTACTTAATATTGCACCTGGTAGAATATCTCTTCCTTTTCTTACCTTCATATCATAAGAATCTGATACCATAACATCTTCATATTCCTTATTGGTTAAGGTTTTGAAATAATCAATTACATTTGAATTAAGTATATTACCAAAGTTGCCTCTTACCTCTCTAATTGATTCATTCATAATTTCTATTGCAATTTCTGTTGATTTAAGTAGCTTTTCTTTCTTTTCTATCTTTTCTTGAACATCTTGAATTTCTTCTTCAATTACAGGTATTGCTCTTTTTCCTAAGAATCTATTATTTAAGTGATTTTCAACATCCTTAATTTCCTTTTCAACTTCAATTAATTCATGAGATTTTAAAGAAACTTGATTATCTATTTCTTCTTCTGATGAATAACTATAATTAATATTTTCATTAATAATGTCTTTTAAATCTTCTTTTATAGCTTCTATATCCTTGTCCTTAGTTAAAGCCTCATATGCTCCTTCTATATTTTCTAAAGTTTTTAAAATTTCATCTCTTTGTTTAATTTTTTCTTTAATCTCTAATAATTTTTCTTCAAGTTCATATAAATCTATGTTTTCTAAACCTATATATTCTAGCTTTTCTCTTATTCTCTTTTCTCTAATAGCTAATTCTCTATTTAATTTTTCAATGGATTTTTCTTCTTTATCTATATCAATTTTTATAGATAATACTTCTTTGCTTATTTCTTCATATTGAGAAATCATCCCTATTACTTTATTAATATCATCAGTATTAGCTAGTTTTAAAATATTATTTATAAAGTCTTCATTTTTTCTAAAATTTTCTTTAACTACATCTATATTTAAAAACTTAACTTGGGATTCTTTTTCTGATATTTTAATATTTTGTTTTTCTAAATAGCTGTTATAATCATCAAATAGCTTTAATTTTTTAATAAAATCCTCATAGGAGGATGCCTCAACTAACTTAGTATGTTTAAATATTTCCTTTTCTATATTCCTTATATCTTCTTCTAATGCTTTAATATTTAAAGAAGACTTACCTTCACTTCCCATTTCCATTTTTAAAGTTATAGTTTTATATAATATAAGAACTAAAATTCCAGCTGTAAATCCAACTAACAACATATTTTTTCTATAGAATATTATTAAAGCTATTAAAAGGATAATATTTATAAGAGCTGCTAATGAAAAAATTCTAAAATTATTTTTTAATTTCTCTGTTTCTAAATTTGATTTATTAGTATAACTTTCAGCTTTAAATTTAAGTTCCTTTAGTTTATCTTCATATTTATCTAATAAGGTTCCTATTTTTTCCCTAATTCCTTTAAAATTTATTGCACTTCCTATATATCTTTCCTTTTTAGATATATCTTCTTTTATTAAATTTATTTCTTTATTTAATTCCTCATATTTTTTAATCTTTTCTGTTAAATTATCCTTTTCCATAACTGCCTTCATAAAAGCATTTTTATCTTCACTAGATAATTCTTCAATAAATAGAAGGTTCTCGTAACCTTCTCTTTTAGCAGAATAAATTTCTTTACTTTTACTTAAACTTTTTTCTTCTTCGTTCTTCATATCTAAAAGACTAAAGTAAAGGGAATTTTCATCCTTTATATCATTAAGTAAAACTTCATCTATAATTCCATTTCTAGAAGAAATACTTTCTTCTATATATCTTTCTTTTTTCTTTAATTCTTCTCTTTTCTTTAAATATTCAGTAATTTCCTCATATTCTTTTTGTAATTTTGATTTTTTTAAATATTTTTTATAGATATCTAGATTTTTAATTTCTGTTCTTAAACCAGCTCTCTTTTCTCTTAAGAATATTAAATTATTTTCCATATCTATATTTTCTTCTGATAACTTATATCCTTCGTATTTTTCTTGATTTAAATCATTAAGCCTATTTCTTAATATATCTAATTCTCCAGTCTTTCTAGCAGTAGATATAGACTTTTTAATAGTTTCAAGCCTCTCTATAGATTTTTGAGCAGATATATTAGTATCCTCACTATCAAGTAAATTAGCTGCTTTATCTATTATTTCTTCCTCTTTATCCTTAGAAATTGCAACACCTAATTGATTTATAAATAGCGTCTTAAAGAAGGTAGATGAGTTTACATTAAAAAAATATCTTCCTGGTTCATCCTTTGGAATTTCTGTAATAATTTCTCCACTTTCTGCATCTAATATTTCAGATGTATCTTCTTTTTTAGTAACGCCAAAGCTTCTTTTAATTATATATTTTCTATTATTATGAGTTACATATAACTCCCCTCTTATTTTTTCCCCATCTATTGGAGCAAACCTTACTCTATCATTGTTCTTCAAATCCTTAGTCCTTTTAGAGTTCATTCCATAAAGCCAAACTCTAATAAAGTTTTGAATAGTACTTTTCCCCTTTTCGTTTTCTCCATAAATTAAATTAATTTTTTCTTCAAAGTTAATTTCCTTATCTTTCAATCCTGCAAAAGAAATTATATTAATTTTATTTATAATCATTTAAATTCACTTCCTCATGGGATAGAGATTGTATTCCTAGCTTTAAAGCCATTTTTAAAATCTCCTTATCACAATCTTCCTCTTTCATTTTTTCTAATAGTTTTTTTGCATAAACCCCTTTGATAGAATAATCTTCTGATATTTTATCAAAATCTAGTTTAACCTCTGTTTTATCAATAACCTTTACAAAATAGAAATCTCTTTTTATTTTTTCTAATATTACAGCTTCATTAAGATTAATATAAGATTCTATTTCTCCTTTAAGTATTATCTTATATAAATTGTTTTTTCTATCTTCTTCATTAATAGCTGATAGGATTTTAAGTCTTACTTCATCATAGCTTACAGAATTGCTTATATCTATTTCTTCAACATAATAATTTCTTTTTGACGTTCTGACAAAGTTTAAATCTACTGCTCCCTTTGTTACTTCACCTAATATGATTCCCTTATCTCCAACTTCATCAAAGCCTCTTCCTTGTGGACATCCTGCATAAGCATAAAAGGTATTATTTTCTCTTAATATTCCACTAAAATTATGCCTATGACCAATAGCAATATAATCTAATTTACTGTTTTCAATATCTTTTATAGTCATTGGATTATATTCATTTCCATCATCAGTATTAGAAATGTCCCCATGTATAGTCATTATGTTAATGTAATTTTCTTTAATATTAATATTCTTAAGCATACTTTTTCTTACATGGTATTCATTAAAGGCAGCTCCCCAAACTACAGTATTTAAGTCTTCTAAAACTACATTTTCCATACTACCTTCAAATATATGAACATTTTCTGGCCAATTTATCATCTTATAAAAGGATTTCTCATTATAAGGATCATGATTTCCAGGTGATATAAATACTCTTATGTTATCTATTCTTTCAATTTGATTTTTAATAAATATCAGTGTTTTCTTATTTATAGTTAAATTGTCAAAAATATCCCCAGTTAATAATAATATATCAACAGAATTTTCCATAGCTATATCTATTATCCTACTAAATACCTCTAATAATTCTTCTTTACTAATCATAGAGATGTTTTTATCTAAGTCCTTAAAAGGGGTATCAAAATGTAAATCTCCTGCTTGTAATATCTTAATCTTCCTCATATTATCACCTTTAATCTTTACGAACTTTTGTTCTATTTTATCATTTTTAAATTACTTATACAACAAGAAAGGGGATAAATATCATATTCAGGTCTCCGTCGTAAACTCCAAGTCGACTTCATATGATATTTATCCCCTTCTATACTGAAGGTAATAATTCCTCTTTTCATTCGGAATTATGAAAGTGTCTTGAATATCATTATTGTCAATTAACTATTAGTATTATTTTAATTCCGTCGCTTCGCTCCAAGTCGCCGTCATATAACATTTATATCCTTCTATACTGAAGGTAATAATTCCCCTTTTCATTCGGAATTATGAAAATTGTTTTGAATTCTATTATTGTCTTTTACTATTTATTATTATTTTAAATCGTCGCAAGCTCCAAGTCGCCGTCATATAACATTTATATCCTTCTATAATGAAGGTAATAATTCTTCATTGCATTCAGAATTATGAAAGTTGTCTTTAATATTATTATTGTCATTTAACTATTAGTATTATTTTAAGTCTGTAGATTTCTCCATGTCACACTAGCATTATATTATTATATCTTATATCTAAAAGTAACGGAGTTTAAAGATAGAATTACAATATTGATGTAATATCAGTATTTTATGGAATTATATTACAATTATAATGTATAATACAAGTATATAATAATACACATTTGTATTATATTGAGTAATATAATAGATATTTATATTGAAAGGAGTATATGATAAGAAGTGAAGAAGTGGTTATTAACATTTACTATTCTGTTAAATTGCATCGTTATGACTATGTGTACGAGTGAAACTATAACTAAAGTAACGTATCAGGGTGAAAGTTTAAATTGGGAATCAACAATGATATTTGATGAAAACGATAAGTATATAGTTAATATTAAGTATATAGGGCAAGAAGAACAGTTGCCATTAAAGGCTACTTTAAATGCAGAATTCTTATCAGGTAACAGTACGGGTGGATATTTTGAGTACAGTGAATTAACAGCCGAAAAATTTGGAGGTTTTACTTTTGAAGACGATTATGATAAAGAGATATTTGGCTCTGTATCAAAATCTAAGAATAAAGATAAGTTGAATGTAGTTATAAAATGGAATAATACAGAAGAAACTATTGAATTAAGTAAAGTTAATAATAATGAAAGCGATTAATATTA
>Ga0129315_1000436_pt1 | contig 35117 bp, 31 predicted proteins | sample Cm827metagenome_FD_94432 | JGI IMG/M metagenome (GOLD analysis project Ga0129315, IMG submission 94432) | Eastern black-and-white colobus group fecal microbial communities from Wisconsin, USA - Cm827 metagenome | ecosystem: Host-associated > Mammals > Digestive system > Large intestine > Fecal... | reverse complement strand
TAGAGGGGAAGTATTAGCTATAGTTGGAGAATCAGAATGTGGTAAAAGTGTTACAGCTAGGGCAATTATGGCATTAATACAAGCACCACAAGGAGAAATTAAAGAAGGTAGTGAGATACTTTTTGATGGAGAAAATATATTATCTTATGATAAAAATAAAATAAGAAGCTTTAGAGGTGGAGAATGTGCAATGATATTCCAAGATGCATTAACTTCACTTAACCCAACAATGAAGGTAGGAAAACAAATAATAGAGAATTTAATTATTCATAGAAATATGGATAAGAAGACTGCAAGAGAAGAGGCTATAAAAATTCTATCTTTAGTTGGAATACCAAATCCTGAAACAAGAATTGATCAATATCCACATGAATTTTCTGGTGGAATGAGACAAAGGGTTATGATAGCTATTGCAGTTGCCTGTGAACCGAAAATATTAATAGCTGATGAGCCAACTACAGCCCTAGATGTTACTATTCAAGCTCAAATACTTGAACTTATTAATGAACTTAAGGATAGACTTAATACTGCAGTAATATTAATTACTCACGATTTTGGAGTAGTAGCTGGAATGGCAGATAAAATTGCTGTAATGTATGCTGGTAAAATTATTGAAAGTGGAGAAAAAAGAGAAATATTTTACAATCCAAAGCATCCATATACTTGGGCACTTCTAAACTCAGTTCCTAAGTTAGGATGGAAGGGTAAGCAATTATTAGATTCAATAAAAGGAACTCCACCAGATTTAATTGCACCACCAACCGGATGTGCCTTTGCAGCCCGTTGTAAATATTGTATGAATGTATGTTTAGAAGAAGAGCCTAAGGAATATTCCTTTGGAGATAAACATAATATAAAATGCTGGTTATATAGTGAAGATATGCCAGAAGATAAGTTAAATTTAATTATGGAGGGAAGAAGAAATGGCTAATGAAAATAATATAATTTTAGAAGTGAAAAACTTGAAAAAATACTTTAAAATTGGCAGTAAAGACATTCTAAAAGCAGTAGATGATGTTTCATTTGCCATAAAAGAAGGCGAGACATTAGGTTTAGTTGGTGAATCAGGATGTGGTAAGACAACTTGTGGAAGAACCGTTATTGGTATGTATGATAAAACAGAAGGAGAAATTCTTTATAATGGCAAACCTATAGATAAGCTAAAAGGTAAAGATAAAAAGCAATTTAATAAAGAAGTTCAAATAATATTTCAAGATCCGTATGCATCACTAAATCCTAGAATGACAGTTGCAGATATAATTTCTGAAGGTATAGAGATACATGGATTAGCCAAATCAAAAGAAGCTAAGAATAAAAGAGTTTATGAATTATTAGAACAAGTAGGACTAAATAAAGAGCATGCTAATAGATTTGTGCATGAGTTCTCAGGTGGTCAAAGACAAAGAATAGGTATAGCTAGAGCTTTAGCTGTTGAACCTAAATTTATATTATGTGATGAACCTATTTCAGCCTTAGATGTATCAATTCAAGCACAAATTGCCAATTTATTAATAAAGCTACAAAAAGAATTAGGATTAACATATTTATTTATTGCCCATGACTTATCCATGGTTAAGCATATTTCAGATAGAGTAGCAGTTATGTATTTAGGAAGTATGGTTGAATTAGCAGATTCAGATGTATTATTTAATAATCCTAAACATCCTTATACAGAGGCACTTATGTCAGCTATTCCTATAGCAGATCCTGATGTAGAAGAAAATAGAAAAAGAATTATGTTAGAGGGAGATGTTCCTAGTCCGATAAATACTCCTAAAGGATGTAAGTTCCAGGGGAGATGCAGTAAGTGTATGGAAATATGTAGAAATATAGAACCTGAATTAAAAGAAATAGAAAAGGACCATTTTGTAGCATGTCATTTATATAATTAGAATTTAGGAGATTAACCAATGGAAAAATTAAGGAAAATTTTAAGGGATTTTATAAAATGTTTATTTACTGGAAGTCTAATATCCATAGGAATAATTATATTAATAGGCATAATATCATTATTAATAATGAAATTTAATTGGAGACAGTCATTACAAGTTGTAAAAAGTACCTTACTTATAATAGGACCATTAGGACTTATGTTAGGAGCTCTTTTAATACTTAAGAAGAGAGAAGAAAAAGAATTAATATATATTGAGCAGTGGAAAAAAAGGTTTAATATATTTTCATATAAAGTTGTATTAATAGTAGTTAGTTTAGTTATTGTATTTTACGGAGGACTTATTGATTGGATTTTATTTATATAAAATTAAAAATAGTTAAATAGTATGAATAACCTCTTAAAGAAATAAAATATATCCCTTGTTGAAATAATAATTTACCTATGGTATAATTACTCCAAGGTGGAGAAAAATAATATTATTAAAATGAAGAGGTAAATTAATATGAATGATAAAATTAAAACATGGTTATATATTGTCGCTTCTATATTAGTAATTGGAGTAGTTGGGTACTTAGCTATAAGTCTTTTAATTTATTTAATTCCTGTTTTAGTAGTTATTTATATAATTTTTAAAATTAAGGGATATATAGGTAGAAGAAAAGGTACTAGCTCAAAGAGGGAATACAAAACTCAATATAAAACAACTTATGATACTAAAATAGATGATGCTGACAATTCTTATGGGGAAGTTATTGATGTTGAATATGAGGATGTAAATAAATAAATTTAATTATTTTAATTAAAAACTCAGTATTTGCTGAGTTTTTATTATGTAAAGAGGTAAATATGAATTTTAGAAAACTTACTATATTTTATGAAACTGCTAAGTATTTAAATATGACAAAGGTTGCAAAAGAAATGTATATAAGTCAGCCATCTATAAGTCAAAGTATAAACGAGTTAGAATCAGAATTAGAAGTTAAATTATTTGATAGAATAGGAAAAAAGTTATATTTAACACATGAAGGAGAAGTGTTTTTAAATTACACTAGAAGAATATTAAATTTATATGATGAAAGTGTAAAAACTATTAGGGATATTAATTTAAATGAAAAGGGAAAATTAATAATAGGTGCAAGTACAACTATAGGAATATATATGCTACCAGAAATAATAAAGGAATTTTCAAGTAAATTTAAAGATATAGAAATATCTTTAATTATTGAAAATACTAAGCATATTGAAAAGTTAATCCTAGAAAATAAAGTTGACTTTGCATTTGTTGAAGGAGATATTCATTCTGAAGAAATATTAAAGGAAGTTATATGGAAGGATGAGTTAGTTTTTATTTGTGGACACGAAAATAATCTTAAATCTTATAAGGAGATTTCAGGGAAAGAACTTGAAAAAGAAAAGCTAATTATGAGAGAAGAAGGAAGCGGAACAAGGGAAGGTACAGAATTATTTCTTAAGAAAAATAAAATAAAATTTAATACTTTTTTAGAATTAGGAAGTACTGAAGCAATAAAGAAAACAGTAGAAGCAAATTTAGGTATAGGATGTCTTTCATATACCGTTGTAAAAGATAAAGTTAAAAGTAAAGAACTTTATATGTTTAGATTAAGTGAAGGCAGGATAGAAAGAGATTTATTTTTAATAGTACATAGTGATAAATTTATTTCTAATAATATGAAGACATTTATAGAGTATTCAAAAAATTACATATAGGTAAATTATTATTATAATAATAGAATAATAGTATTTTTACTTTTAACAAATAATATCTATAATAAGTTTTAGTAATTTAATTATAGATATTGAGGTGTTAATTTTGAAAAAATTAAAAAATATTTTGCCAGGAGTTTTTATTTGTTTAATAATAGGCATTATATCTGAATTTCTTGGGAAAAGATTTTCTACAGTCGGAGCAGCTACCTTTGCTATTTTTATAGGTATAGTTGCAGGTAATACTTTATTTAAAGGAAACCAATACGATAAAGGAACAAAGTTTGCAGAAAAAGACTTATTAAATTATTCTATAGTTTTAATGGGAGCAAATTTAAACCTTAGAGAAATTATTGGATTAGGCTTTAATGGACTATTTTTTATCCTTTTACAAATGACTTTAACTATTATCACTACCTATTGGATAGGAAGGAAGTTAAAATTCAATGAGAAATATTGCTTATTAATGGCTTCAGGGAATGCTGTTTGTGGATCTTCAGCAATAGGAGCAACTGCTCCTGTAGTTAAAGCTAGTGACTCTGATAAAGTAATAGCTATTACTATAGTTAATGTAGTAGGTACAATACTTATGATTTTATTACCCTTTATAACTTCAGTATTATACAATAATGAAACATTACATACATCAGCTATGATGGGAGGAATTTTACAATCAGTAGGTCAAGTAATAGGATCAGCTAAATTCGTATCAGATGATGTTGTGAAATTAGCAACTGTATTTAAAATTATTAGAATAATATTACTAGTAGGAGTAGTCCTAGTATATGAAAAAGTTGATTTAACTGCTGATGAAGTTCCACAAAAACCTGATGAAATAATACATATTGATAAAAAGAGAAGAATAAATATCCCTTGGTTTATAACAGGATTTTTTATTATTTGTGTACTTTATACAATAGGATTTGTTCCACAATCAATTTCAAAATCATTTAAGTGGATAAGTAGTAACTTTGAAATAATTGCTCTTGCGGGTATAGGTATGAGAGTGAAAATTTCTGACTTAGTTAAAGAAGGACCTTTAGCAATGCTATATGGTGGAGCAGTAGGTGCTTGCCAAATTGTTTTTGCAATAATACTTATAAGTATTTTCTTTTAAATAATATTTTAAATTAACAAAGCAGACAATAATTTGAACTGCTCCCTGTCTACTTAACAGGGAGCAGTTCAAATTATTGTCTGTTTTATTTTTTATACTTTAATACACTATAATTTGAAAAAATATAATTAAGGAAATTAGAGTATCAGCTTGCTAATCAGTATATAAGAAACAGAAAAGATATTTGTAAAAGGGTATATTATAATGTATAATTTATTTATCAAAATTTAGATAAGGGGGCTAATAATGGAAAAGATTAAAATGATAAATCCATTAGTTGAAATGGATGGAGATGAAATGACAAGAATCTTATGGGGCATTATAAAAGAGGAATTGTTATATCCATTCCTAGATTTAAAAACAGAATACTTTGATTTGGGGTTAGAATATAGAAATGAAACCAATGATGAAGTTACTGTTTTAGCAGCAGAAGCTATAAAAAAGTACGGAGTAGGTGTAAAATGTGCAACTATAACTCCAAATGCTGAAAGAGTAAAAGAATATAATTTAAAAGAAATGTGGAAAAGTCCAAATGGAACTATTAGATCAATTTTAGATGGAACAGTTTTTAGAGCACCTATTACAGTTGATTCTATTAAGCCTTATGTTAGAACTTGGGAAAAACCAATAACTATAGCTAGACATGCTTATGGTGATGTCTATAAGGATGTAGAAATGAAAATTGAGGGTAAAGGAAAAGCAGAACTTGTATTTACTAGTGAAGCAGGTAAAGAACAGAGAGAATTAATCCATAACTTTAATGGAGATGGAGTGGTTCTAGGAATGCATAATTTAAATAATTCAATTGAAAGCTTTGCAAGAAGTTGTTTTAATTTTGCAGTAGATACTAAACAAGATTTATGGTTTGCAACTAAGGATACTATATCAAAAAAATATGATCATACTTTTAAGGATATTTTTCAAGAGGTATTTGATAATGAATATAAAGAAAAGTTTAAAGAGCTTAATATCGAATATTTCTATACATTAATAGATGATGCTATAGCTAGAGTTATAAAATCACAAGGTGGATACATATGGGCTTGCAAAAATTACGATGGCGATGTAATGAGTGATATGATAGCTACTGCCTTTGGCTCTTTAGCAATGATGACTTCTGTTTTAGTTTCACCAGAAGGCTATTATGAGTATGAAGCTGCTCATGGAACTGTTCAAAGACATTATTATAATTATTTAGAAGGAAAAGAAACTTCAACTAATTCTATTGCAACTATTTTTGCATGGTCTGGAGCTTTAAGAAAAAGAGGAGAATTAGATGGCAGTAATGATTTGATTGAATTTGCTAATAATTTAGAAAAAGCTTCTATGCAAACAATTAATGAAGGATATATGACTAAGGATTTAGCTTTATTATCAGAATTAGAGAATATTACAGTAACTAATTCTTCAGAGTTTATAAAGGAAATAAGAATTAGATTAGAAAAGATTTACAATATATAATAATTAGAATAAAAAAATCACCTTCAATTAAAACTATAATTGGAGGTGATTTTATGTCTCATAAAAATAATAAAAATTCAAAGAAAAATAAGAAGGCAGGACAAAAGACTAAAGCTGAATTAAGAAAGATGAAGGTGGAAACAGCAGACGAAGTTGGATATTCAAAGGAGTCTAGAAAATTAGGAAAAAACAAACCAAGAAGTGAAGATAATTAATTAAAAACTTAGAATGTAAAATGAAGAATTATTGAAGTAATTTATTCCTTCATTTTACATTCTTAATTATTAATTTTATATTGTGCCATAGCACATTTTTATAGATGTTTTAAATAAAAAATGCAATAATATTATTATGATTATATAATTAGGGGGATTTAAATTGAGTAATTATAAGATTAAGACTACTGTAAACTATCCAATAGAAAGAGTATTTAAAGTGTTCATTGATTTAAATAAAAGAGAAATTCCAAAGTTTAATGATAAAAATCCTGTTGGATGCAGTAATAAAAGAACTATAAAATATGTAGCTAAGCAAAAGATAGAAATGTTAACAACAGTTACTGGATACGAAAAGAATAAATTATATGAAGTAACTAATTCAATTGATAAGGACAAGTATATTTCTAAATATACTTTTTCTGAAATTGATTCTAATTCCACAGAAATATCCTTAAGTGAAGCTCAAGATATAAAAAGTTTTTCTTCTAAACTTACTGTTTTAATACAAAAAATTGGTGCTAAAAAGAAAATGAAAGAAAAAATAAATAATTTAAAAGAAATACTTGAAAAAGAATTAGAAAGACGAGACAAAAGGACTGTAAATAAGGAAAATTAAAATAACAAAGTAAGAACATATAATAAAATAAGAGGCTGTTTCAACAGCCTCTTATTAAAAATATATCTTTTTATAAACTCCTTCAGGAGTTTATTCCTTCATCTTACATTTTACATTATTAATTCTACATTTTAAAAGGCCCAATTACCATTAGTAAATATTTTTATTTCCTTATTCTCAGATGTGTATCCAACAATATCTAAATCTTTTGTACCTATCATAAAGTCAACATGGATAATTGAATCATTAGCACCTTTATTTAAAAGCTCTTCAGTTGATAGATTTTCACCATTTACTAAACAAATAGGGTAGGATCTACCAAAAGCTAAGTGGCAAGCTGCATTTTCATCAAATAAAGTATTATAGAAAATAATATTTGAATTAGATATAGGTGAATCATAAGGAACTAAAGCAACTTCTCCTAGGTATCTTGCTCCTTCATCACTTTCTAATAAGTCTTTTAAAGTATCATAACCTTCTTCAGCCTTATAATCAACAACTTTACCATCTTCAAAAGTTAATGAGAAGTTATTAATTAAATTACCACTGTAACTTAATGGCTTAGATGATGTTACAGTACCATTAACTCCATTTCTCTTTGGTAATGTGAATACTTCTTCAGTAGGCATATTAGCATTAAATTCTATTCCTGAACTACATTTCTCAGCTCCACCAAGCCATATATGATCTTCAGGCAACTCTATAGTTAAATCTGTTCCTTGTGAATTTTTATAATGTAATTTTTTTAATTTATATTCATTTAAGAATTCTAATTTTTTTGCAATATTTTTATTATGCACATCCCAAGCTTTAATTGGATCATCGTTATTTAATCTTACAACGTCAAAGATAACCTCCCATAGTTTATCTACAGCATCTTTAGAGTTTGAATCTTTAAATACCTTCATTGCCCAAGCTTCCGTTGGAACTGAAACTACTGTCCAACGAATTTTATTTGACATAGAGTAATCATAGTACTCCTTTAAAGCTAATTGTCTACTTTTTTGAAAAGCAGATATTTTTTCCATAGGAATTCCTTTATAACCATCAGGGTCAGATGCAGAAATAGAAATTACACAACATCCTTCTCTTGCATAAGAATTATAAGATTCAGCTACCCAGTTTGGAACATCTTTTAATGTATCAATAGATGCCTTTTCTAGTTTAAGCCTTTGTATAGTTTGATCACCATAATGAACTATAACTTCTTTTGCTCCTTCTTCATATCCAACTTTAGCAATAGCTCTTGCAAAATCAACACATTCAACAGGTGTATTTATTAGTAAAACCTGATTTTTTTGCAAGTTAACTCCTTTTTTTACTGCTAATTTAGCATACTTTTCTAACATTTTTTCCATATCCATAAAAAATCACCTCAAATTTATAAATTTTATACTTTTATTATATCATTTTTACATAATATAGTAGATTAGTCTAGTTAAAATAAATAAGTATAAATTTTCTTGTGTAGAATAATAATTATTAATATAATATATAGTGCTATAAACCAATGAAACAAGAGGTGAAATTTAGTGTTTAGTTTATTAAATACACTAGTAGAAAAAAATAAAATATATGGAAAAGAAGGAAAAGTTGCATCTTATATACCAGCTCTATCAAAGGCTAATATAGATGATTTAGGTATTTATGTTGTAGATTCTAAAGGAAAAGAATATTATGCAGGAGACTATGATAAAAAATTTACTATGCAAAGTATTTCTAAAATAGTTTCTTTAATTTTAGCAATAAGAGATAACGGAAGATATAATGTATTTAAAAAGGTTGACGTTGAACCAACTGGAATGGGCTTTAACTCAATAGTTAATTTGGAAGCTAGAGATAGTGGAAAGCCATATAATCCAATGATTAATGCTGGTGCAATAGTTACAACTTCATTAATAGATGGTAAAAATGTAGAAGAAAAATTAGAGAAGATCCTAGATTTTATGAGGGCTGTAACTAATAATAATCATATAGATGTAAATGAAGAAGTATATTTGTCAGAAAAGGAAACTGGAAATAGAAATAGAGCTTTAGCCTACTTTATGAAAAGTACTGGAGTTTTAGAAGGTAATGTTGAAGAAATACTAGATCTATATTTTAAGCAATGTTCAATAGAATTAACTGCAAAAGATTTAGCAAGATTTGGTGCAGTACTTGCAAATGATGGAGTTATACCTTGGACAAATGAAAAGATAATACCTAAGGAAGTCTGTAGAATAGTAAAAACTATAATGGTGACTTGTGGAATGTATGATGCATCAGGAGAATTTGCTGTAAATGTAGGTATTCCAGCAAAATCAGGAGTTGGTGGAGGTATAATTGCAACAGTTCCAAGAAAGTTTGGAATAGGAATTTATGGACCATCACTAGATGAAAAAGGAAATAGTATTGCAGGTCTTAAATTGATTAAAGATTTATCTAATGAATTAGATTTAAGTATTTTCTAGTTTATATATTAATTAAAATGTAATGATTTATTTGCTTAATAATAGTATAATTTATATAAAAATAGCTTTAAGGAATTAGTTCCTTAATTTGGAGGAAAGAATGGAAAGATTATTGATTTTAGATTCAAACTCTCTTTTAAATAGAGCATTTTATGCAATTCCAGAGCTTACAAATTCTGAAGGCATTCATACAAATGCAGTTTATGGATTTGTAAATATGTTATTTAAAATGAGAGATGAATTAAAGCCGGATTATATAGTAGCAGCTTTTGATAAAAAAGGGCCTACTTTTAGACATAAAGAATATCAAGAGTATAAGGCTGGCAGAAAGAAAATGCCACCAGAACTTGCAGAACAATTTCCAATAGTAAAGGAAATTTTAAATTTATTATCAATAACGATATATGAACTGGAAGGATTTGAAGCTGACGATATTATAGGATCATTATCTAAGTATGCAGAAAAAAATAATATAGAAGTATTTATAGTTACAGGAGATAAAGATGCTCTTCAATTAGCTTCAGATAATATAAATGTAATTATAACTAAAAAGGGTGTATCTGAAACAGCTATATATAACTACAATAGTTTTATTGAAGAATTTGGTGTTACTCCAACTCAATTTATAGATGTAAAAGGTTTAATGGGAGATAAGTCGGATAATATTCCTGGAGTTCCTGGAATTGGAGAAAAAACTGCTTATAAGTTAATACAAACTTATGGTTCTATAGAAGAAGTATTAAATAATATAGATAATATTAGTGGTAAAAAAGTAAAAGACAATTTAGAAACCTATAAAGAACAGGCGATTTTTAGTAAAAAGCTTGCTACTATAATGACTGAAATTCCAATAGACTTTGATTTAGATGATATAAAAAATCAAGAATCTTTTAATAAAGATGGTCTTAAGAAGATGTTCTTTAAATTGCAAATGAAAACTTTATTAGATAAGTTTTTCAATGGTGAAGATGATGATAGCGAAGATGAGGAAATAAATATTAAATATATAGATAATTCAAAGTCGCTTTTAGAACTTTCTAATGAATTAAAGCAAACTATATATATTTCTTTTGAGGCAAATAATAGTGAAAAGTATTCAGAAATATCATTAAATAATCTTTATATTTCATGTAATAAAGAAAATTATTTTATTAAGTTCAGTGAAATAAGTAATGAAGACGAGAATTCTGCTAATTTAGCTTTAAAAAATATAATGGAAAATAGTAAATTGAAAAAGGTTATTCATGAAGGAAAGCCTTTAATTACTATATTAAATAAGCTTGGAATATCAATTGCTAGCTTTGACTTTGATACAGCAATAGCAGCTTATTTAATAAATTCTGCAAGAAGTTCTTATGATATTCTATCTTTAGTAAATGAATACTTAGGTGAAGATATTAAAGGAAATAAAGATGAAATTAAGTGTAGGATTAACAGTAAGTTAGAGGATATTTATAATATTCTTAAGGAAAAAATTAAAGAAGAGAATATGGAAGAACTATATTACAATGTAGAACATCCTTTAATTTTTGTTTTATCATCAATGGAATCATTAGGTTTTAAAGTTAATGGGGAAATGCTAGATACTTTAGCCATAAAATTTAAAGAGGAAATTGGAAGAACAGAAAAAGAAATATTTGAATTAGCTGAAGAAAAATTTAATATAAATTCACCAAAACAGCTAGGAAAAATTCTTTTTGAAAAACTTGATTTACCAGTTATAAAGAAAACAAAAACAGGTTACTCAACTAATGCTGAGGTATTAGAAAAGCTTCAAGATAAGCATGAGATAATACCAAAGATAACTTATTATAGACAAATAACGAAACTTAATTCAACTTATGTGGAAGGTTTAAAAAATGTTATTGATGTTGATGGAAAGATACATTCAACTTTCAATCAAACTGTAACTACTACAGGAAGATTATCTAGTACAGAACCTAACCTTCAAAATATTCCTATAAAATATGAGATGGGAAGAGAAATAAGAAAAGTATTTATACCTGATGAAGCAGAAGATGTATTGCTATCTTGTGACTATTCACAAATTGAGCTTAGAGTATTAGCAGAAATGGCAAAGGATGAAAAAATGATTGATGCCTTTAAACATCATAGTGATATTCATAGAAAAACAGCATCAGAAGTATTTAAGGTTCCAATAGAAGAGGTAACGCCATTAATGAGAAGTAGAGCAAAGGCTGTTAACTTTGGAATAGTCTATGGTATTAGTGATTTTAGTCTTTCTCAAGATTTACACATAACTAAAAAACAAGCTTCAGAATATATGGAAATATATTTTGATAGATATCCTAAAATAAAAGGTTATCTAGATGGTTTAATTGAAGAAGCTAAAGAAAATGGATTTGTAATAACTATATTAAATAGAAGAAGATTTATTCCTGAAATAAAATCATCTAATAGAATAGTTAAGGCATTAGGGGAAAGATTAGCTATGAATGCACCTATCCAAGGAAGTGCTGCTGATATAATTAAATTAGCAATGGTTAATGTATATAATAAATTAAATGAGCTTCAATTAAAGAGTAAAATAATATTACAAGTTCACGATGAACTTATATTAAATGTTAAAAAAGATGAATTAGAGCAAGTTAAAGCTTTAGTAAAAGAAGAGATGGAAAATGTACTAAAGATGGATGTACCTTTAGAGGTAGATATAAATATTGGTAATACATGGTATGAAGCTAAATAGGGAGGCCGAATATAATGATAAAAATAGGGTTAACAGGAGGAATTGGTTCGGGAAAGAGCACTGTTTCAAAAATGCTAACAGATAAAGGCTTTAAGGTAATAGATGCAGATAATATAGCAAAGGAAGTTTTAGTAAAATATCCAGAAATAATAGATAAGATTAAAATAGAATTTGGAACAGGATTTTTTGACTGGAGAGGTGAATTTAGAAGAAGGGAATTTGGAAATCATATTTTTAGATTCCCTAAGCAAAGAAAAAAATATGAAGATATAATTATGCCTTATATAAAAAGTGGAATTTTTAATGAAATTGATAATTATGAAAAGGCAGGGGAAAGTATAATAATACTTGATGCCCCAACATTAATAGAAAATGATCTTCATACATTTATGGATTATATAATAGTAGTGTGGGTAGATAATAATACTCAAGTTATTAGATTGAAAAATAGGGATAGGTTATCTAGAGAAGAAGCTATAAATAGAATGAATGCTCAATTATCATTAGATAAAAAAAGAGATTATGCGCATATAATTATAGATAATAATGGAGACTTATTAAAAACAAAGAATCAAGTAGATAAGGTGATGGATTTTTTAAATGTAATTAATAAGTAAGGAGAAAGTAATGAAGTTTAAACGAATAGTAACTATTTTAATTGCAATTCTTATATTTTATTTTGGATTTATGTTTGCAATGAAAAAGTATGTGTATCCTTACAAATATGCTGAATATGTGAATAAATATAGTGAGGAATATGAATTAGATCCATATCTAGTTTTAGCTGTAATCAAAACAGAAAGTGATTTTGATAAATCAGCAGTATCTAAAAAAGATGCTAAAGGATTAATGCAAATAATGGATACAACAGGCGAATGGGTAGCCAAGGAAATAGGAATTAATTATTTTATGGCATCTATGATGTTTGATCCAGAGTTAAATATAAAAATTGGATGTTGGTATCTTAGAAACTTGAATGAAGAATTTGACGGGAATTTAGATTTAGTTTTAGCTGCATATAATGGTGGAAGTGGAAATGTAAATAAGTGGCTAACTTATGAGGAATACTCTGCAGATGGAGAAAACTTAGATTATATTCCTTTTCCAGAAACTAAGAAGTATGTAGATAAAGTAAAGGCAAATTATAATATTTATAAATATTTATATGATAAATAGAAAAAGCACAGTTATGCTGTGCTTTTTTATTTTATAGAAATTTATAAAAATTTAACCCTGTAAATAAGTTTTAATAAATTTCTACCTTCAATTTTGAAGGTAGAAATCTTATATGACGGCGACTTGGAGATTGCGACGGAGCAAGGAATATAAGATTTATGTCCTTTTCTAATTAAATATTGCAGTAATCCATTCATTACTTTGGTATTTATCTGTTAACTTAAATCCATGACTTTCAACTATTGATTTAACCTTATCAAAGCTCCATTCTACTAGACCAGATACTAGTAATTTACCACCTGGTAATAAATGTTCTTTTATAAAGTCCATGAATAATTCAGTTTCTTCTCCACCTATATTTATATATATCCAATCATAATTTTCTTCTATTTTAACTTCACCCTTTAAAGCGTCTCCCACTAAGGTTTCTATATTATAAATACCATTAAGAGATGAATTTAATTCAACCTCTTCTCTAACATCTCTAATATCTAAGGCTGTTACCTTTGAGGCACCTATAATTGCTGAAGCAATAGATAATATACCTGAACCAGTTCCAATATCTAAAACTTTTTTATCGCATAAATCAATTTTAGTTAAGATTATATTTAATAAATCTTTAGTTGTTTCATGCAAACCTGTACCAAAGGCTCCTTGAGAAATAAAAGATATTTTATGAATATTTTTATCACAAATATCCTCATCAGGGGAAGCTAGTACCCAGTTATCATTAATGCTAATTGATGGAAAATCGTATGTTTCATAGTTATAATTGGCTTCTTCAACAGAAATACACTCACTATTTATTAATGAAGATATTTTATCTTTAAATATATTTAAATTATCCACTTCTTCATCATAAGCAATTTTAATATCAATTGTAGAAACTTCCTTTTCTAAATAGCTATAGCCATATTCATCAGTTGTAATTTCTAAAGGACTTTCATAAAAAACATTAAATATATCATTAATTTGCAACAACTCGATTATTTCATCTAAATTTCTAAAATTGACATTATAAGTTAATATATACATTTTGAATCCCCCAAATTAATTGATTATAACATTATAGAGTATAGATACATTTTAGTTTTATGTCAAGAAATTAGTAAAAAATTAATAATTATTACTTATATTATGTCATTAAATATCGGAATAACTCTATCTTTTCTTCTTTTTCTTCTTAATAGAATAACCAAAGGAACCTAATGGTTTAGCATTTAATCCATAATATTCTCCGTGATTATAACAAATTAAATTAGCCTTATTAAAGCAGATTTTACCTCTTTCATCAATTATATCTTCATTAACCTTAACATTAATTACATCTAATAAAAAAAGATCATGAGTACCAAGAGGAGTGATACTTTTTACTTTACATTCAAGAGCAACTGGTGATAAATCTATTGAAGGAGTACTTATGGCTACACCCTCAGATAATTTATATCCAAAATGCTTAATTTTATCTATCTTCCTACCAGATGTAACACCACAATAATCAACAAATTTAACCATATCTCTTGAAGGAAGATTAATTACACATTCCATGCTTTCTTTTATGTAATCATATGATAGACGTTCTGGTCTTACTCCCATAGCTAATATAGGTTCTTTTGTACAAACTGTACTAATCCAACCTACAGTAAATGCATTAACTTTATCTTCTTTATTTTTACAAGTTACTATAACAACTGGAGTTGGATTTAGCATTACACTACCTTTAAAATTTTCTTTTTTCATAACTAATCCTTTCGGTAACAAAAAATTTTATCAAGAAGAATGGAGCTGCTTTATAACAGCTCCATTATTATTAATAATATCTTCTTCTACGTTTTCTCTTACGAGTATTGATAATTCTTATTACTAGAACAACTAATACTAAAACTATCACTAAAATAAGAAGTGATAATAAATATAATGGTAAGTTAGCTTTAATTAATTCCATAGCAGAAACTTTAATAGTTCCATTTACATCTTGAGAGTAGCCAGGAGTTGAATAAGTTAAAGTAACTTCTTTATTTCCACTTAGCTTCCAAGCATCTTTAATTTCTCCATTATATGAAATTGTTGCATTCTTATCATTAAAATCATTTTTATAATACTGTACATCTTCATTAAGATATATAGGAGCAGTTATTTGCTTTTCAGTACCAAAAAATCTAAAAGTTTTATAAGTTAAATCTATAGATCCAACTTCATCACCTGAATTTTTATAGGTTTGTTTTTCAGCAGAATAACTATAATTAGCTACTTTTTCAGTATCTTCAAATACGTGAAGACCAGTTGCACCGTAGTCAGATTTTAGAACAACAGTAACTAAGTTTCTACCATCTTTTTCAAAGAATCCAACGAAACAATGGCCAGCTAATTCTTCTGTACCAGTTTTTCCACCTACATTATTATATTTACCAAGTATCTTATTTCTAGATTCTATTTCTATTGGATAGCCTGATAAAGTTATAGATGTTTTACCATTCTTAGGTGAAACAGTATCTTTTACCCAGTCATTCTTAAAAGCAGCGATACCTATTTTAGCTAAATCATAAGCTGTAGTTTGATTTACATTAGTATTACTTGGATTTAAAGGATCTATTTCTAGCCCAGATGGGTTTTCAAAATGAGTATCTTTTAAACCTAATTCAGCAGCTTTTTCATTCATCATATTAACAAAATTATCTACTGTTCCTCCTACAGATTCTGCCATTAAATAAGCAGCATCATTTGCAGAAAAAATAAGAACAGCCTTCATTGTATCTTCAGCAGAAATTTTATCACCAGGTTTTAGAGCTACATAATTATTTAAAGCTGTTTCTGTTACTTTTAATGATGTATCAGTAAAGTTTAGTATATCTGTTTTATTTTTGTTTTCAGCAAATAATAAAGCAGTCATTAATTTTGTAGTACTTGCTGGTGAAAGTTTTAAATCTGCATTTTTTGAATAGATAACTTCTCCTGTATCTATATCCATAGTTATTGATGCTTCACCAATAATTTCTGGAGCTTGAATGTTTACATCTTGTGCACTAACTTTATTAGCTAAAGGAGCTAATAATGAAACTGAAAGAGCAAGTGCTAGTGTTTTAAATAAGTTTTTTGCTTTCAAGTTCATCTCCCCATTTCTTTAGATTTTAGTTATTATGTTTACTTACTTACGCACTGTTAACAGTATAACACCTACATTTAATAATAACAATAATTATAAAAGTTGTTAAGTAATTTAAATTACTTATAATATATTTTTAATAATTAGTAAAAATATATTAATTAAATTCATATTATAAATGTTAATATATTTATAATATTTTTTATAAATTATATCCACCTATAAGATAAATATTCTAAATCTATAGTAAAATATAATATCTTTAATAATATACAAAATTATAGGAGCTACACTTTATAAAAGAAGCTCCTATAATTAATTATTTATTATTTAATTTATTTATTATTATATTTTTAGCCTTAAGTTCTAATTCATCATCAAGTTTGTCTAATTTAACTTCACCATATTTATGACTAAGTGCAATATTTAGGAATCTATCAGCAAGTTCAGGATTCTTAGATAAAAGAGAACCATGGAAGTAGCTACAATAAGTATTCTTATAAATACAACCTTCATAACCATCTTCACCATTATTGCCATAACCATGAAGACATTTTCCTAAAGGCTTTAATCCATTAATATAGGTTCTTCCTGAATGATTTTCAAATCCAACATAGGTTTCATTAAATTCTTCATTATATATTACAGTATTTCCAATAAAACGAGTATCTCCACCTTCAGTATATATATCTAAAATACCTAATCCTTGAATTTTTTCCCCGTTTGGCGCCATATAGTAGTTTCCTAGAAGTTGATAACCACCACAAATAGCAATAACTAATTTTCCATCTTCAATATATTTTTCAAGAGAAGGCTTTTTTATATTTTTTAAATCATCTGATACTATAGATTGTTCAAAATCTTGACCTCCACCAAAAAATAGTATATCAGTATTTTCAGAATCAAATTCATCATTTAATGATATATTTATTAAGTTTACCTTTATTCCTCTTTCTTCAGCTCTATGTTTAAGTATTAATATATTACCAACATCTCCATATACGTTAAGTAAGTCAGGATAAAGATGACAGATATTTAACTCCATATATAGACCTCCTTTCTTACCAAAGCTTCTTAATATAGCCTTTTGAATATAAGTGCTTTCTATAATTAATCATAGCAGTATAAGTAGCTAAAATATAAATTTTATTATTTTTACTAGCTTTAATTTTTTCTGTTAATGAATCAAAGTTTTCTTCTATAATAAATTTATCTTTATTTAATCCAGCAATTTTAAGTCTTACTGCCATATCATAACATCTAATACCAGAAATAAATATTTCATCTATATTTAAATCATGAAGCTTTTCAAAATCAACATCCCAAATCCAAGAAACATCAGTGCCATCCGCATAATTATCATTTAAAAGAAAAGCAGCAGCAAAATTATCTTTATTTAGGCAAAGAGTATCTAGTGCTTGATTATAACCAGCAGGATTCTTAACTAAAATAATTTTAACTTCTTTTCCTTCTATATTTAATGATTCTTGTCTACCAAAGCTTGAATCTTGGTTTTGTAAGGAATTTCCAATAGACTCATCATTTATTCCAAGTTCTTTAGCAATAGAATAAGCACATAATGCATTATAAATATTGTATACCCCGGATTGACTTATATTTACTACTAAATCATTAATTTTAACATTAGAGCTATCAGGAGTTAGTTCTAATATTTCATTTACAGCATATTTAAGCTCAGCTCTTTTGAAACCACAGCCTGTACAGTAAAAGTCACCTAAATGGTTATATGTAATGTGGTTATACTCATAAGGAGATTTACAAAACTTACAGAACTTTGCATCTGCATTAATATCAATATTTTTATTATCATTTATTTTTGCATTAAAACCATAAAATACAGTTTTATTAGGAAGCTTTAAATCACCTAAAAGAGATTCATCACCATTTAGAACTAGAGTAGTATTTGGAGAAAGAGTAATTCCTTCTAATATTTTAGAAAGAGTAGTATATACCTCACCATATCTATCTAATTGATCTCTAAAAAGATTTGTTACTGTAATTATTTCAGGAGAAATATATTCAGTAATATATTTTAAATTTGCTTCATCTACTTCAATTATTGCATAAGCATCTTTAGTTGGACTAAAGAACTTGTAATTATCAATAAAAGTTGTTACTATTCCAGGAAAAAGGTTAGCTCCAGTATTATTTGTAATTACTTCTTTTCCACTCATCTTTACAATGTTGTAGATCATGCTAGTAGTAGTAGTTTTACCATTAGTTCCTGTAACTAAAACTACTTTGTAGCCTTTTGATACTTTTTTTAGTATATTACTATCTATTTTTAAGGCCACTTTTCCAGGGAAGGTAGTTCCCCCTTTTAGTATTGTTTTTGTAAGAAAAATTGTTAATTTTGAAGCTATAATGCTTATTGTAGATTTAATACTAATCTTATTCACCGCCTTATAATATTTATTCATATTATTTACAATAATATAAATATATAATCATGTTAAAGTAAAATTTAAATTTACAAAGAATAGTATAACATAACTTTAGATACTTAAAAATAATCATATGATAAGATTTTATTAATATTTTCTATGAAAGGGGAAGAGAATTTTGGAGAAGTATGTATTTAAAAATAGTGAAGGAAAATCCAGAGCATATTATAAGTGGGAAAGTAGTAAAAAATCTAATGGAATAATTCAATTATTACATGAAGTGTCAGAGTGGATATGAAAAAATGATGATTTCGCTGAAAAATAAATAAACATATATTTTAAAGTTTTAATTGGAGCTATTTATTTAGAGCATTTTTTAATATATAAAAATATATTTATTTACAATATGTTACAATTGTATTCACATATAAAAGAAATTGATGTAAAATTATGTAGTAATAATGTTTAGCGAGGGGAAAAACATGGATTATAATAATTTTAAAGAAAAAATTTATTATATGAATTCACTAGAGATTTTGTTTTATATTTTATGTACATCATTTATATATTGTTTATTTAGCCAAGTTGCTTTTTTTAATAAGAATATGGCATCTGATTTATTAAAGTTAATTGAATTAATGGTGTCAATTATTCTGTTAATATTTTCAATACATATAAAAAGTATTACGCAAAAGAAGATATATGGAATAGTAAAGATATTTCTAATAATTAATTGTACTATAATATTAGTATTTTTATCTCCAGAAGGACAATTTATATTTTTAAAGAATTTACTTAATAATATAGGATATAATAGTGCTGATTTTAGCTATATTAATATAGTTATTTTTTATTATATGATATCTAAATATAGAGTTAGTGAAGATAATATTGAAATTATGCATATAGAATACATAATTTTGATTGTTATAAGTATTATTCAAATAAATTTACTAAATAAATATAATAGCTGGCAGATAGGTATTATACATATATTATTTATTTTCATTCTTATTTTTATAACCTTAAGAAATACCTTTAAAGTTGATTTTAATTGTAAAGGTAAGGTTGATTTAATTAAATTAAGTTTATTTATTGAAATAATAAGATTACTTTTTATTATTATTTCAATAAATATAGTAATTAATACAATAAGTAATTTTATTATAATCCTAATGAAAATTATATTGATATCAACTATGATTGGAGTAATTAGTAATGTAATTAAAGAATGCTATGTATTTCTTTTTAAAGAAAAAGTAGATACAAGTAATTACTTAGAAGATATAAATAGAAAAATAATGAATAATAATTATAAACTTGAAGAAATTTCAAAAAAATTAAGTGATAACCAAATGATGTACAAAAGCTTTTTAGAAAGCTTGACAAGTCCTATTGTAATTGTAAATAGCAATTTTAGAATTACATATTGTAATATAAAATTTTTAAATGAAATAGGAGATAAAAATATTAGAAATGTTATAAATAGACGTATAGATAGATTTGTTGACTTTAACGTTAAAATTAATAAGGAGACTTGCTTTGGTAATAGCTCAAGTCCTTATACAACTACAGCATATCTAAATGATAAAAAACTAGAAGTAAGATTTTTTAACTTAAATAATGATGATTCAGAATTTATTTTAATATTTAAAGATTTAACAGAAGAAATAAAATTATTAGGTATGAAAGAAGAACTTCAAGATATTAAAGTGAGAGAAGAAATAAAAAAGAATTTTTTATCAAATATATCTCATGATTTAAAAATACCAATTAACGTCATATATTCTGCTATTCAGCTTGAAAAAATATTAATAGATAAGAATGATATTGAAAAGGTAAAATCCTATAACCAAATTAGTATGGAAAATTGTTTGATATTAACTAAACTTACAAATAATATAATTGACATAAGTAAAATAGACACAGAAAATTTAGAAATAAATTTAGGCCTTTATAATATAGTTGAATTTATTGAAGATTATTTGTTTTCTTTGACTCCTTATATAAATAATAGTGGTCTTGATATTATATTTGATACTAGTGAAGAGGAAATATATATTCATTTTGATAAGGAAATGATGCAAAGAGTTATATTAAATTTAGTTTCAAATTCAATAAAATTTACTAATAGTGGTGGAAATATATTTGTAAAAATAGAGGATTTTAGTGAGTATGTATTAATAGAATTAAGTGATAATGGAATAGGAATGAATAAAGAGTTTATTTCTAGAGCTTTTAATAAATATGAAATGGAAAAAAGAAATAAGAGTAATTTTTCAAAGGGATTTGGAGTTGGGTTATTTGTGGTACATAATTTAATAAAAGCTCAAAATGGTGATATAAAACTTGAAAGTGAAGTAGGTAAAGGAAGTCGTTTTTCCATAAAGTTATATAAGAAAGGGGTGGTATAAATATAAATGATTAAAGAGAAATTAAGATATTCTTATAAAGGGTTAATGTCTCAAGTATTTGTACCAATTATTATAGTACTTACTATATTAAAAATTTTTTATAACATGGATAATGAATTTATTTTTGTTACAGGAATTTTATGTCTATCAATAACAGTATTATTATTTACTATGAGTATGGTTAAGGTGGATAATGAAGAGGTAGGAAGCTTAAAACTAATAGGACGAGGATATTTTTTTATAGCTATATTAGGATTTGTCTTTGGAGAAGATGCATATTTAATAAATAATATTAATTTATCTACAACCTTTTTTCAAATTTTAATTTTTTTAACTTTAATAAATATACTTGTAAGTATAATAATTTATTATAGAAAGTATTCATCAATGATACACTGGGCGTTTTTATTATTATTAATACCACTTATGTTTTTTATTATGAAAAGTCAATGTAATAATTTAAAATATGCTAACTATTTTTTTCAAAGTAAAATAGGATTAATAACTAATTTATTATTTGGGATTCTTATATTTTTAAGTATATTATATTCATATAAAAGGTTTAATTTAACTAAAAATAAAGAATGGATATTAGAAATTAGTTTTTTTATGATTTTAAGTAATATTTTTTTGTTTCTTGCTCTTTACTATAAAAAAGATTTATCTTATTTTATATGGACAAGTAATTTGATTTCGTGTTTTATATTATATAATGAGTTTGAAAAAAAGTTATTATATAATCTTTATGCTAATGCGTATGAGAGTTTAAACAAAGCTAAAGAAATAAAAAAGAATTTGAATAAAAGTTTAAAAAGTAGGGAAAAGGATTTAAAGGATTTAAATTTATTATTAAAAAAGAGTGAAAAAAAATATAAAGATGTAGTACAAGCTTTTTCTAAAGGATTACTAGTTTTTGAAAATGATATATTAGTTTACTCATATTATTTTCAAGAAATTTTCGATATAAAAGATATTAACATGAAGTATAAAAAAAATAAAATAACATTAAATGAAATACTTAATAAAATAACAGGTGAAATTTATATTGATAATGGAGAAAATAAAGAATTTTCTGCTGAAGTAAAATTAAAAGATAAATTTGGTAAATTAAGAGATTATGATATGTGTTTGATAAATATTAAAGAAAATAAGAAAATACTTGTTTTTTTTGAAGTAACTGAAATTATAAAGCAAAGAAAAGAACTAGTAAAGATAGAAAAAAAGCTAAAAGAAGAAAATATAAATGAGGGATTCTATTCAAATATTTCTCATGAACTTAGAACTCCAATTAATGTAATTTATTCAGCTCTTCAATTAAATGATATCTATTTAAAAGATAATAAAATAGATAAGATTAATAAAAACAACCAAATTATTAAGCAAAATTGTTTAAGACTTATTAGAACTATAAATAATTTTATTGATAGTAATAAGCTTTCAGAAGGATTTTTAGAAAGCGATATTAAAACCTATAATATAGTTGACATTATTGAAAATGTAATATTATCTTGCGATAATTATATGAAATTAAAAAAAAATAACCTTATTTATGATCCACAATTTGAAGAAATATATTTAAACTTTGATAAAGACCATATGGAAAGAATAATGCTAAATATATTATCAAATTCATTAAAGTATGGAAAAGAAAATGGGAATATTTATATTTCCATAAAAATTGAAAATGATAATATAATAATTGAGGTTTTAAATGATGCGGAAACTATACCAAAAGATAAAAGAAATGAAATTTTTGAGAAATTTACAAAAGTAAATGCTTCTTTTAGTAGACCTTCAGAAGGAAGTGGATTAGGTTTATATTTAACTAAAGGATTAGTGAATCTCCATAAAGGAGAAATTACTATAAGTGCAGGACCTAAATATGGAAATCTATATAAAATAGTATTGCCATATAATAAAAACTTAAAGGCTAAAGACAGCTGCTTAAGTCATGATATGACTATAAATGAGCTTCAGCAAAAAATAGATATAGAGTTTTCAGATATTTACTTCTAATAACATAACTTAAATTATTAAAGCATATATAATAAAGAATAATTTATATAGGAGTGTTATATGTGAAAAATAAACTTAATAGAAGTATTAAAATTATTCCATTAGTTTTTAATATATTAGTTCCTCTTCTTGGTGGTTTTTTAGTTTCTTACATAAATAGGAATGCTATTAATTTTTACAGTGCTAATGTAAAAAAGCCATTTTTCACGCCGCCAAGCATTGTATTTCCTATAGTGTGGAGTATTTTATATGTTTTAATGGGAATTGCAGCATATAGAATATATATAAGAAATAAAGAACATAATGAAGATAATGGAGCATATTTCTTTTATTTAATTCAACTTATATTAAACTTTATGTGGAGTTTTATATTTTTTACTTTTAGATTATATGGAGTAGCCTTTATATGGATAATAATATTATTTATTTTTGTTGCAATTACCTTTATAAAGTTTATAAAAATAGATAAAATTGCTGGAGCATTACTTTTTCCATATATGCTTTGGTTAGTTTTTGCAGGAGTTTTGAATTTCTTTATTTGGGTTTTTAATGAAATGTAAATTAAGTTGTAGTATAATAAAGTAGACCTTCTATGAAGGTCTACTTTATTTAGAAAGGAAGTTTCTATGGGGAAAACTTTATTTATTGCAGAAAAACCTTCAGTTGCTATGGAATTTGTGAAGTTGTTAAATGTCAAGGGGAAGAGAAACAACGGATATATTGAGGGTGAAAAAAGCATCTTTACTTGGTGTGTAGGACATATGGTAACAATGAGTTATCCAGAAGTTTATAATGAGAAATTAAAATTTTGGAATTTAAGAGACTTACCTTTTTTACCAAAAGAATATAAATATGAAGTAATTCCTTCTGCCTCTGCACAATTTAATGTTGTAAGTGGTTTAATGAATAGAGAAGATGTAGAAACCATTTATGTTTGTACTGACTCTGGGAGAGAAGGGGAATATATATATAGACTAGTGGATGATATGGCTGGTAATCCTAAAAAAGTAAAGAAAAGAGTATGGATAGATTCTCAGACTGAAGAGGAAATAAAAAGAGGGATTAAAGAGGCAAAGCCATTGTCAGAGTATGATTCTTTAGCACATTCAGCATATTTAAGAGCTAAAGAAGATTATATATTTGGTATAAATTTTTCAAGGCTATTAACACTATTGTATGGTAAGACTCTTGCTAATATTCTACAAAAGGATAAGAATGTTGTTATAGCTGTAGGTAGAGTTATGACTTGTGTTCTTGGAATGGTGGTAGAAAGAGAAAGAGAAATAAGAGATTTTAATAAAAAGTCTTTTTATAAGATATCTGGTAAATTCTCAAAGGAAGAAGATACTGTAGAAATAGTAGCAGATTGGAAGGCAATAGAAGGATCAGAGTATTTTGAATCTCCTAAACTATATAGTGAAGTAGGTTTTAATAAGAAGGAAGATGCTGAAGAGCTAATTACTAAATTAAGAGATATAGGATTTGGAACTATAAAAGAAGTTAAGAAAACTAAGGAAAAAAAGAATCCACCTCTTTTATATAACTTAGCAGAACTTCAAAATGAATGTACAAAGAGATTTAAAATTAGTCCAGATGAAACCTTAAAAATAGTTCAAAATCTTTATGAAAAGAAGATGGTCACATACCCAAGAACAGATGCAAGAGTATTATCTACAGCAGTTGCAAAGGGGATTAAAGGAAATGTCATTAAACTTAAGAATATGCCAATAGGCGAAGAACTATCTAATGTAGCAAATGAAATAATAGAAAAGGATTATGCAAAGAGCATATTAAAGAGCAAATATGTAGATGATAGTAAAATTACTGATCACTATGCCATAATACCAACTGGAGAAGGAAAAGATACTTTGCTAAAGCTACCTAGCTTAGATAAACAAGTATACTTTGTTATTTTAAGAAGATTTTTATCTATATTCTATCCTCCAGCACAATATAGTAAAATGGCTATTACTATATTAGTTGGAAAAGAAAACTTTATTTTAAATAAAAAGGTATGTATTGATAAGGGATATCTAGTTATATTAGGTAATGATAAAGAAGAAAAGGAAGAGGCTTTTCCTGAAAACTTACGAAAAGGAACTAAGCTAATTATTAATGAATTAGAAATAAAGGAAGGTGAGACTTCACCACCAAAGAGATATACTACTGGTTCAATGATAATAGCTATGGAAAATGCGGGAAAGCTTATAGAAGATGAAGAGCTTAGGGAACATATTAAAGGAGCTGGAATTGGAACATCAGCTACTAGAGCAGAGATTCTTAAAAAGTTAATTAATATAGAATATATGCAAGCCAATAAGAAAACTCAAATTATAACTCCAACTAATCTTGGAGAAATGATATATGAAGCAATAAAGGTTTCTGTACCATCTCTTCTTAATCCTGCATTAACAGCTTCCTGGGAAAAGGGATTAAAGCTTGTAAATGATAAGGAAATAGAGCCGGATGAGTTTATGACTAAGCTTGAAGCATATACTAGAAATAATACACAAAGGGTATTAAAATCATCTAATATAGGAGCTTTAAATACTAAATTATTAAAGATTAAAAACCAACAATAGTAATTAAAGAATGAAAAAATGAAAAAATGAAAGAATGAAGAGTAAAAAAACTCTCTAAAAATTTGATTTCATCAAGTTTTTAGAGAGTTTTTATTTGCTTAAAATTATGTAAGGTTAAATAATATGTAAATTATATTGTTTATTTAATTAAAAATGATAATAATGCATAGAAGGCTGGAGCTAAGAATACGGTCATAATTCCAGCTATACCAATGGATAAGGAACTCATAGCTCCTTCGGTTTCACCAAGCTCTAAAGCTTTAGATGTTCCAACAGCATGGGATGCTGTACCTATAGCAATACCAATAGCAACCTTATCATTAATTTTAAATTTCTTGCATAATAATGGTCCAATTATAGATCCAATAATTCCAGATATAACTATAGATAATACTGTAACTGGAGTTAAGCCACCAAGTTGATTGGTTATTTCTATACCTATAGGAGTTGTAACAGATTTTGATAATAAAGATATAGTTAATATCTTTTCTAAACCAAAGATATTAGCTAATAAAATTACTGATGATATTCCTATAGAACTTCCAATTAATATACCTATTAATATAGGTAACAAATGTTTTTTTAATAAATGGAATTGCTTATAAAGTGGTACTGCTAAAACTACAGTTGCAGGACCAAGAAACATATTTATAAACTGACCACCTTTATTATATACATCAACATCGATTTTAAAAATTAGTAAAAAGCTAATAACTAAAGCTATAGCTATTAATAGTGGGTTAAAAAGTGGAAATTTAGTTTTTTTATATATTAATAAACCAGCTTCGAAGGCTAGGAGTGAGATTATTATTCCAAATAAAATGTTTTCTGTTAGTATTTCCATTACTTTGCATTGTATCCTTTCTTGATTTTCTTTTCTTTAATTTTTATTACGTATTGGACAATAGTACCAGTAGATATAACTACAATGGCTGTAGTAATTAAACATAAAAGTAAAATATATATTAAACTATCCTTTATTGAGCTAAAGGATGAAATCAATCCTACACCAGCTGGAATAAAGAAAAACGATAAATGATCTAAAAAAAATGTAGATATGCTTTCTATCTTTTCAACTTTAATTACTTTTGTAAATAATAATACTAATAAAATTATCATTCCTATAATATTTCCAGGAAGTGGAAGGGAAAATCCCTTAGAAATTAGCTCTCCAACTAGATAAATACCAAGAATAATAATAGCTTCTCTAAATATTTTCATTAGATTACCTCCTTAAACTATCATTATTAATTTATCACTATTAAAAACATAAGTAAATGAAGTAAAACATTTACACAGCAATAAAAGTAAAAATAAATTATAATCCCTTATTTTTTAACAAAATTTGCTACCTATTCATAGTATAAACCATAGATTGATTACTATTCTTATGGAGGATTAAATGAAAAGCAAATTAATTAAAATTGTATCAATGGTTGCTTTATTAGGAATAACTTCATTAAGTTTAATTTCTTGTAATAAAAAAACTGTTGATGAAAGTAAAGAATTAACAAAAGTTAGGTTAAATGAGGTAGTAAGATCAGTATTTTATGCACCTATGTATGTTGCTATAAATGAAGGTTTCTTTAAGGAAGCGGGGCTAGAAATAGACCTTAGCACTGGACAAGGCGCAGACAAAACCATGCAACAAGTTTTAAGCAAAAATGCAGATATTGGTTTTGCAGGACCAGAACAAGTAATTTACATTAACAATCAAGGTAGAGAGGACTATCCAGTTCTTTTTGCTCAATTAACTCAAACTGATGGAGCCTTTTTAGTAGGAAGAGAAGCAAAGGAAAACTTTAAATGGACAGATTTAAAAGGTACTGAAATCATAGGAGGAAGACCAGGGGGAGTTCCTGAAATGGCTTTCGAATATGCTTTAAAGAAAAATGGATTAGATGCAAAAACAGATGTTAATATGGTAACTAATATAGACTTTACAGCTACTTCTGGAGCATTTAAAGCTGGAACTGGTGAATATGTTACTTTATTTGAACCAACAGCTTCAATGTTAGAAAAAGAGGGGAGTGGTAAGATTATTACTTCTATTGGAAAAGAAGTTGGAAATTTACCATATACTTGTTTCTTTGTAACTAAATCATATATGGATAAGAATCCAGAAATACTTCAAAGCTTTACTAATGCAATTTACAAAGGACAGAAATGGGTTGAAACACATAATAATGAAGAGATAGCTGATTCTATTAGTTCATTTTTCCCTGGAACAGACAAAGATATAATAGTTTCAGTTGTAAAAAACTATAAAGAGATAAATGCTATTGCTACTAAACCTTCAATAAAAGAAGAAGACTTAGCAAGATTAATGGATGTTATAGAAAGTTATGATAGTAGTTTATTACCTGAAAGACCTTCATTTGAAAAGATAGTAAATAATACTTTTGCAGAAGAATCTATGAAAGCTAAGTAATATAATAAGAGGCTGCTAAACAGCCTCTTATTAAAAATTTACATTTTTATAAGCTTTGAAGAAGTTTATTTCTGAATTCTACGGCCTTAATTTTTAATTTTATATTTTAAAAGAGCTCTTTATATGCAATTTAAAGTATTAATACATAATTGAAAGGAGGTTAGAAAATGAGTTTAATAAATATTTCAAATGTAGGTTTAACTTATCACTCTATAAATGCAGAAACTAAAGCAATAGATAAGTTAAATTTTTCAATAGAAAAAGGTGAATTTGTAAGTATAATTGGACCATCAGGTTGTGGAAAATCCACGTTATTAAATATAATTAGTGGTTTATTAAAGCCATCTGAAGGTGAAATAGTTTATAATGATAAAAATATTAAAAATAGATTAGATAAAATGGGATATATGTTTCAAAAAGATTATTTATTTCCATGGCTTTCTGTTAGAAATAACATAATGCTAGGACTTAAAGTAAAAAAAATAAATACTAAAGAAAATATTGAAAGGGTAGATAAGCTATTGGAAAATTATCAATTAGATAGATTTAAAAATCATAAACCAGCTGAATTATCTGGAGGTATGAGACAAAGAGTTGCACTAATTAGAACTCTTGCTTTAAATCCAGATGTGCTTCTTTTAGATGAACCATTTTCAGCTTTAGATTATCAAACCAGACTAAAGGTTTGTGATGATGTAAAGGGAATTATAAAAAAAGAAGGAAAAACTGCCATAATGGTAACCCATGATTTAGGAGAAGCCATTGCCACTTCAGATAGAATAATAGTTCTTACTAAAAGACCAGCAAAGTTAAAATTAGATGTGAAAATTGAATTTAATAATAAAGAAGCTACTCCTTTTCAAAGGCGTAAAGAGCCAGAGTTTAACGAATACTTTAATTTGTTATGGAAGGAGTTGGACATTGTAAATGAGTAATGAACATTTAGAATATATAAATAAAGTAAAAAGAAATTCATTGAAGGTTACTTTATTTAGAGTAGGGTTATTAATAATTTTCATAGTTTTATGGGAGTCTTTAGCAGAACTTAAAATTCTAGATCCATTTTTAACATCTAGTCCAAGTAGAATAATAAAATCATTGGTTTCATTTATAAAAGAAGGAACTCTTTTTAGTAACATACTAATCACATGTTATGAAACAATATTAGGCTTTACATTAGGCACTGTATTAGGAGCTATAATAGCTATTATTTTATGGTCTTTTCCTTTTGCATCAAGAGTATTAGATCCATACCTTGTAGTATTAAATGCACTCCCTAAGGTTGCACTTGCCCCTATAGTTATATTTTGGGTAGGTAATGGTATTACAGCAATTATAGTCGTAGCATTACTTATTTCAATTGTAACTACTATTATAACTGTATTAACTGGATTTAATGAGGTTGACAAAGGTAAATTAAAACTAATGGAAACTCTACAAGCAAATAAATTTCAAACTTTAAGATATCTTGTTTTCCCAGCTAATATTCAAGTTATAATATCAGCATTGAAAATAAATGTAGGCTTATCCTGGGTAGGAGTAATAATGGGAGAATTCTTAGTAGCAAGAAAGGGGCTTGGATTTTTAATCGTTTATGGAGGACAAATATCTCAACTAGACATGGTTATGATGAGTATAGTTATACTTTCAGTAATTGCATTTATTATGTATAAGTTAGTTTCAAAGCTTGAAGAAAAGCTTAAGAATATAAGTTAAATTAGTAATTAGAATAAAAGTAATAGTAAGTTTGTTTAGAGCTGTGATATATAGAAATTAAAAATATGAATCTAGGTTAAATATACTTCACAGCTCTTTAAATAGCATATATTCCATATTTAAATTTATAATTGTAAAAAAGGTGAATATTTGATAAAATCTATATGTATTAAAATAGAACACATAGATAAACTTATTTTGGAGGGGAATATGAAAGAAGTAAAGGGACTTTTTTCTAAGTTTAAAACACGTTTGAAACCGTTTTTTAACAAAGTTAAAAGCTTATTTAAACCAGTTAACAAAGCTTTAAAAAGTAGCATGAAAAAGATAAGCTATTTATATAAAAAAGCAAATTCTAAAAATAAATATGTAGAACCACTTTTTGTTATAAGCACTTCATGTCTTTTAGTTCTTATTATGATAATATCAATAAAAAGTTTTACTACTGTGGAAGAAGTAAATATTGCTAGTAATTCTGCAGAATATTTATACTATGAAAATGAAAATGATAAAGCTATTGAAGAATATAGAAAAATGCAAGAAAATGATAATTGGCCAATATGGACAGTTAAAATTGCAGATATATATTCATTACAAGGTGAAAAAGAAAAATCAAATACTTTATTAAAAGAAGCATTAATAAAGAGAGACAAAGTTATAAAAGCTGAAGGCTATGAAGCATATAAAGAAAAAGATTTAGAATTAATAAAATCAATGCTATTTACCTTTACTTTAAACCAAGAATATGGAGATGTTATTTCCTTTGGGGAACAATACATTAAAGATTATGGACAAAATAAAGATATTGCAAAAATTTTATTTATTGCATATCTTCAAAATAATAATGAGTATAAAGCAGAGGAACTTTTAGATACTTATCCTTTAGATGAAAAATCATCACATGACATTGCTACATATGCTAATATGAACATATTAATTAATAGATGGGATAAAGGAATAGATTTATTAAAAGAGGCTTGGAATATAGATAATAATGACATAAAAATATTTAATGTAATAAGAGAAATGTATTTATTTGATAAGGATTCTTTAATTGAGGAATTAAAAAATAGAATAAATGATTCAAATGAAGATGAATATAAGGTGTTTTTAGCAGCTGCATATTCAATGGACAAGAATTCTACAGATAAGGCATTAAAGTTAATTAATGAATTAGATAATAAAAAGATTGACACTATTAATACTGATCTTATAAAGCAAGAAGTATATAATAATTCAAATAATGAAAGTATGAAGCAAGAATATTTAGAAGATGCTATTCATAAATCAAAAGCAATAGATAAGGAATCCTATTCAACATATTATTTATTATCTCTTAAAGCCTTAAGTAATGGAAAATATGATGAAGCTTTAACATATGCAAAGAAGAGCATAAACTCTAATATTAATAATGGTGAAAGTTTTGGAACATTAATACCAAGTATACTAAATGGTAAGAAGGACTTTAATACTATTGAAATATATTATAGGGAAGCAATGAAAAAAGAACCTTTTAACTATGAAATAATATTGAATTTGGCTAATTATTATACAAATTATGTTTCTAATGATGAAAAAGCAAAGGAATATTATAAATTTGCCATTAATTTAAGAAAAAATAATAGCGATTTATATAAAAAGCTTGCAGAAATAGATATAAAAGATGAAAAGTATGAAGATGCTATAGAAAATATTAAAGAAGCTATAGAAATTGACGATAATATACAAGAGTACTATACAACATTAGGGGCCCTTTATTTAATAGAAGGAAATTATGAAGAGGGGATAGAGGTAACTCGTAAGGCTTATTCAATGAATGATAAAGATGTTAGAGCATTAAATAATGCAGCATGGTATTATTTAGTTGTTGAAAAAGATTTGTTAAGAGGTTTTGAAAATCTTAAAGCAGCTTATTCAGAAATCTCGGCAGGAATGACTGATGAAGATAAAAATATAATAATAGAAAACTATAATTCTATTAAAAATGCCTATGATAAATATATGGCAGATGAAACAGAAGAATTTAATATTAAAGATTTAAAATTGATATATTAAAAGTGCTATTTAGCACTTTTTTTATAAAAAAAATCATTTAAAGTTTTTTGGAGGGTGTATGAAAGGTGCTAAGAAAGCAATTAAAGTTATTTTAGTTATACTTATTATAATTATTGGATTTTTTTATATTTATAAGAATAAATATATAGAAGGCCTAAATGTTAAGAATTGGGAAAATATATACAATGAAAATAATATACAGTTTTTTTATAGTGATGAAAATGATAAAAAAATAAGTGTATTAAAGCAAACTAATAATATAGAAGAAAAATTAAGAGGTGAAAAGGATAATCTTAAGAAGGCTATAAAGGTTATTACTGTACTTAATGAAATTATTACTTTTGATGATATTCAAAGTACAAATAGAATTAATGGCTTTGATATTTTAAAAGACAAGGCAGAGTCTAAAAAAGTATCAGCACGAGATTTAGGTATAATTTATAGAGATGTTTTGCAAAGCCTTGGATACACAGCTAGAATTGGCGAATTTAAGAGGCTTAATACTAGTTTTAATAAGGAAAAATCTTATTATGTAGTTGAGTATTGGAGCAAGGAATATAATAAATGGATAATGATTGACTTTATAGATAAGGGATATTTTGATAATAATGGATTCCCTTGTAGTGCTATGGAGTTATTAGATACAGATATAAGAAATTTAAATTATACTGGAAATACTGACAGAAGTGATTATATTCCTATGCTAAAGAAACTTTTATATACATATACAATAAGTATAGATAATACAACAGATATGTTAAAAAGTAATAGTTATATAACATATATAAAGGATAAAAAGGATATTACCCTTAAATTTAAGGGAAGTTATTTACCTCCAACTATATTTACAGAAAATAAAGAGTTAATGAATAAAAATCCTATTGAAGATGTTAAAAATCAAGACGAGAAAGCATATATAATATTAATGAAAAAACAGGATAATAGTATTGGAAATGAAGAAAATAGAGAAGCTTTTATAATAGGTGCTTTTAAAGATGGTAAAATTCTTGATGAATATTACATAAGAGAAAATAATGGAGAATTTATAAAGGTTAAGAAATATAAAGATATAAATCTTACAGAAGGAAATAATAGTATAGAACTTTCATTAAATGGAGTAGATGTAATAAGTAAGATAGAGGTGAATTTTAAATAATGGCTCTGTTTTAAATTAATGTTGATAATAAAAAATATAAAAGTGGATAAGTTTATCCACTTTTAATTCATAATATATTAAAAATAATAAATATCATTCATTAAAGATTAAAATAGTATTCTAGATAATATAGTTATCAAGAATTTCTCTAATACTAGATATAAGTTTATTTGCCACTCCATAGTCAATAGAAGCCATACCTACCTCTGTTCCAGATGTAATTACTTTAACTTTAGTAACATTAGTAGTATTATCGCATATAAGAATAACCGCACCATTACTATTGGTTCTAATGAAATATTTTTCATATGTACTTACATAGATAGATTTATCGCTTTCTAATTTATAAAACTCTGTATCCAGTACATTGCCGTAAAATTTTTCATTAACAAGTTCAACTACCTGACTTGGTAAAATACTAACATTAAAATTATCTATTGCCATTATGATTCCTCCAATATTATAATTATAGATTTAATTGTCTTAATTTATTTTGTAATAATTTATATTTCTATTATACATTATATTTGTATTTAAATTCCATTTTTTTAAATATTACATGAATATTGGCTGAATATTTTTAAATTCCTTTATTTTAGTATAATTATGAGATATATTACTATGAACAATAAAGCTTTTAACTCTAATAGACTCTTTTTCTGAACTAAATGTATTTAGCCATTTATGCCATTTCATATAATTACTAAGATATTTTGTTGCAACACCATTAAACACCTTCATCCACTTTTTTAAATTGGAATGAAGGCTATTTATATGTTGAATATGATATACATCTTCTTTATGCTTACCACTTTTAATTCGCTTGTGTTCTAATTCCATATCTTCTGCAAATTGTATATAGCTCTTATGCGAATCAGTGCAAAGAATAGAGCCTTCTCCTATACGATTAGTATAAAGATTTTTCAATTCATTGGAAGTCATTCTTCCTGTACATAACAACTCTATAATTAAGTTTCCTTGCCTATCAAGAGCTGTTCCGACACATACTTGCTCTTTAGAGACACCTCTTTTCTTAACTTGTTTACCTCTTTTACGAGAAGGTCTTGGCATATTTATAGGTTTAGTTCCTTTGTATGAATAAGCAAAGAAAACTTCATCTGCCTCAACTACGCCATCAACAGAGCCTACACCAAGAAATTCACTTATACAGTTAAGAAGTTTATGTCTCCAAAAGAAACTTGTTGCGATATTTATTTCAACTATTTTAGCACATTTCCTTATTGAATAACCATTTAACATGCATTTAGCATATTTAATCCATTTATCCAAAGTTTTTTTACTATTATATGTTGCAGAATTAGTGAAATCAGTAAATGTCTTTCTACAATTTTTGCAAATGTATCTTTGTTTGTTATTATATTTACCATATCTTAATATATCTTCCCCTTTACAATGAGGGCACACTTTCCCCTTAGAAAATCTCATTTCTTTAACATCTTTAGTGATTTGAATAACTTGAGAGCCTAAAATAAGACGTTCTTCTAAAAAGGCTAAAATTTCTGCTTGTTGATATATAGATAAACTTTCAATTTCTGATAATATAGATGATACATTTGCCATAATTAAACCTCCATAACTCTTCATATTAATATTATACCCTTATCTAAAAATTATAATCAATAATCAACACTTAATTAAAACAGAGCCTAAATAATAAATTTTTAATATTTAAGGAATAGACAGTATTTATATATGAAGGTATAATAAAACTTGTTGTATTAGAAGACATAAGGGAGGAAAGGTAATGGGTTTAGATTTTATTTATATACTTAAAGCTATTGTAATAGCAGTAGTAGAAGGCCTAACAGAGTTTGTACCAGTATCATCAACAGGTCATATGATTTTAGTTGG
>Ga0129315_1000431_pt1 | contig 35675 bp, 35 predicted proteins | sample Cm827metagenome_FD_94432 | JGI IMG/M metagenome (GOLD analysis project Ga0129315, IMG submission 94432) | Eastern black-and-white colobus group fecal microbial communities from Wisconsin, USA - Cm827 metagenome | ecosystem: Host-associated > Mammals > Digestive system > Large intestine > Fecal... | reverse complement strand
GTTTTACTTCTTCTTCTGTAAGTTCGTAAATTGAGCCATCAATTCTAGCTCTGACAAATCCACTTCTTTTTATATTATCTAAAACTTTTTCGTGAGTTCCCTTTTTACCTCTAATAACTGGAGCTAAAACTTGAATTTTAGTTCTATCCCCAAGTTCCATTACACTATCCACAATTTGATCAACAGATTGTTGTTCTATTGGAATCTTACATTTTGGACAGTACGGCTTTCCTACTCTTGCGTATAACAGTCTTAAATAATCATATATTTCAGTAATAGTTCCAACTGTTGAACGTGGATTCTTACTAGTTGTCTTTTGATCTATAGATATAGCTGGTGATAATCCTTCAATATATTCTACATCAGGCTTATCCATTTGCCCTAAAAATTGTCTTGCATAGGATGAAAGAGATTCAACATATCTCCTTTGTCCTTCTGCATATAAAGTGTCAAATGCTAATGAAGACTTTCCAGATCCTGATAAACCTGTAAATACTACTAACTTATCTCTAGGTATCTCTAAAGATACATTTTTTAAGTTATGTACCTTAGCACCTCTTATTATTATTTTATCCTTCATATTATTTGCCTTTCTCCTTATATTTACATTCGCTCGAACAAGCGTTCTTTATTCTATTCTAAATTTTATTATATTTATTGTCAATTATATATTAAAGTATTTGCAAAAAAAGAGTGTAATAAACAGACACTTTTTATCACACTCATTTTTATATTAATTTATATTCACTTTGAAACCTTTTACTTTATCTTTTGTAATTGAATCTATATTAATTTCTATAGTTCCATCACCTTCATCAAATATATCAAATCTAGTAATTACTTCATATATTTTATATATATTTTCAGGCACTTCAACACCATGTGCAGATTGGCTGTTAAATTTATATTCATTATTTTCCTTCTTAAATTCTATTCCTTCAACATTTGAAGTTTTTAACTCTAAAATATTATTTTCATAACTTTCAAAAGTTGTATTATATTGATTATCTTGAACAAGTTTCTTATTTAAATCTACTATTACTTTTTTATCATACTTCTTATCATAAAAAATATTATCCACTTTAAATGTAATATTAGTATCTTTAACTTCACCTTCAAATTCTATCATTTTGTCACCATTTAAATATGATAACAAACGTGAACTTTTATATTCATTTCCCTTACTATCTATTAATACTGGATTTTCAAATTTAACAAAATTATATTCATTACTATTTAATTTAAAAGTAATACTTGTTCTTGTTTTAGAAGTGTTTACTCCTTTTATTTCAAATTCTCCAATTTTTGTACTAATTATTTTTTTATTAATAGAAGAATTATTTTCTCCAAATTTATTATCTAACTCTATTGGAACCTTAAATATGGCTAAAACTTCTGATTTATCTTTATTATAAACATTAAATTTCATCAAAAAGTCTTTTTCAAATTTTTCAAAATTAACTTCAATATAATTTTCATTTTCCCTATGAGTTTGCGGGTTATAACTATAAAAAGCACTTATTTTATCTTCTTCTTTTAAATCAGATAAATCTACTTCTACAATATATCCTTCTTCTAGCTCGTATTCTATCCACATAGATTTGTAATCCCCAACTAAGTTATTTACCTTTAATTTAATTCCATTTATCTCATTTTCATATCCTATATTTTGTATAAATCCCTCTTCTACTGCATTATTAAACCCTTTATCTATAATTAAAAGTTCTGCTAGCTTTCCTACTATAGGTAAATTCTTAGCTATTGTAGAAAACCTTGGAGATGTATTTAATAATATAAAGAATATTATTAATGAAGCTACAAGAACTTTACTTATCAATTTTATATGATTACTATTTTTCTTCCTACCTTCATTTATAGACTTAATAACTATAAACTCTAATTCTTCAGGAATCTCTATATTTTTATATGCTATTTTTTCTTTTTCAAATATATTCTTCATAACTATTCCTCCTCAATTTCTTTTCTTAGTAAATTTAAGGCTTTATGAATCTTATTCTTCACTTGAGATTCCTTTAACGTTAATATCTCTGATATTTCACTTATTTTATAACCATGAAAATACTTTAGTATTATTATTAATCTCAATTCCTCATTTAAGTTTTCAATTAATAAACTAAACCCGTCTTCTTGTTCCTTTGATTTATTAATTAATACTTCCATGTCTTTATCTTCCATTAATATCATCTTTGAATTTTTTCTTATATAATCTATTGAAGTATTTATTAAAAGTCTTATAAACCACTTATCAATATTACTTAAGTCTTTTATATTATCAAGTTTCCTATAAGCTTTAACTATACTTTCATGTATTACATCCATAGCGTCATCTTTATTTTTTAAATAGATATAAGATATCTTGTATAGTTTTTCCTTATTGCCCTTAATATATTCCTCAAAAATCTTTTCCCTTACCCTTTTCAGCACCCTTCTCCCCCCTAACTAAAGCTCTAATTTACTATCTATATCTTATAGACGATTAAATCCTTCTATTTGTTTAAACTAAAAATAAAAATTTAGTAAATATCGCTCATAGCTCAAAATTAAAATGTAAAATGTAGAATTATTGAAGTAATTTGTTCCAAATTGCTGAATTTATTTTAATTAAAAAAACTCCAAAAGGAGTTTTTACATTAATTTTCCATTCTTCATTATTCATTTTACATTATGCGCTAGCACCATAAACTCCAAAAGGAGTTTTCTCCTTAATTATGAATTATGCATTACGCATTATTAATTGTGCGTCAGCACCTACACTCCTTCAAAGTTAAACAATGGTATAAAACTTTCACTATCAGTTCCCTCTTCTTGAATGAATCCATTTTTAACCCCTATATTTAAAGCATAATCAATAAGAGACTGGTAGTGCTTTTGATTTAAAGGTTTATTTATTTCTGGATAATCCTTCACATGCTCTAATGGAGTATATTGATTCATAATACTAATATAAACTTTATCTCCATAGGTATTATGTATATAGTCTATTATCTTTTTAGAATCAAATAGAAGACCTGGTAACATAAGATGCCTTATTATTACCCCCTTCTGAACAATTCCATTTTCATCAAACTTAACTTCTCCAACTTGATTTATCATTTCATTAATTGCAACTTTAGCATAATTAAAATAATCCTTAGCTTTTGAATACTTACTTGAATATTTAGTATCAAAATACTTCATATCCGGTAAATACACATCTATATATCCTTTAAGTAACCTTATTGTTTCTACTTTCTCATATCCACTACTGTTATAAATAATAGGGAGTTTTAGCCCCTTACTCCTAGCAGTTTTTATAGCTTCTATTATTTGAGGAACATAATGAGTTGGAGTAACTAAATTTATATTTAATGCTCCCTTCTCTTGAAGCTCAATAAAAATTTCTGATAATCTTTCTATAGTTATTTCCTTTCCCCACTGACATTGACTTATATTATAATTTTGACAAAAAACACATTTTAAAGTGCAATAAGAAAAGAAAACTGTTCCTGAACCTATTTCTCCTGATATACATGGCTCTTCCCAATAATGAAGGGCAGCCCTAGCCACCCTTATTTTATCTCCTGCTCCACAAAAGCCTCTTTTACCATTTAATCTATTGGCTCCACAATTCCTTGGACATAAATTACAACTTTCTAATATTTCCACTATTCATCACTCCAGATATTTCAAAAACTTTTAACCTTATTTATTCTCTCAATTTTTATTATTAGCTATATTATTCCATATATTCTTCTAAGTAACAATAAAAAAAGTGATAGATATAATATTCATTGTTCCATGGCAAAATTCCACGTAACTATAATAGTATATCTATCTCCAATACAATTAAGGTATTATTTACTTTTTCCCTTTTAAATCATTAATTATATCACGTAACTCTGCTGCTCTTTCAAATTGTAAGTTCTTAGCAGCTTCCATCATTTCTTCAGTATATTTCTTAATTAATTTCTTCTTATCTTTTTCTGAAATCACCTTACTATTTTCAGCACTATATTCAACCTTGTCTTCAGCTATCTTAGTAGCTTCTATTACATCTCTAACTTCTTTAATTATAGTTTGAGGAACAATTCCATTTTTCTCATTGTACTCCATTTGGATTTTTCTTCTTCTTTCAGTTTCCTTAATGGCTTTATCCATAGATTTAGTAATGTTGTCTGCATACATTATTACTCTACTTTCAGAGTTTCTAGCTGCCCTACCTATAGTTTGAACTAATGATGTTTCTGAACGTAGGAAGCCTTCCTTATCAGCATCTAAAATTGCAACTAAGGCTACTTCGGGAATATCTAATCCTTCTCTAAGTAAGTTGATACCTACTAATACATCATGTTCTCCAAGCCTTAACTCTCTTATAATTTTCATTCTTTCTATAGTTTCTATATCTGAATGCATATATGTAGTCTTTACACCTAAATCCTTTAAGTATTTAGTTAAATCCTCTGCCATTCTTTTAGTTAAAGTAGTTATAAGAACTCTAAATCCCTTTTCAACAGTCTTTTGAATTTCAGCATATAAATCATCTATTTGACCCTTAACTGGCCTTATTTCTATAACTGGATCTAATAATCCTGTAGGTCTTATAACTTGCTCTGCTATATTAGTTGAATGATCTAATTCATATTGTGCAGGTGTAGCACTAACAAATACTACTTGGTTTATTTTTTTCTCAAATTCTTCAAACTTTAGTGGTCTATTATCATAAGCACAAGGTAATCTAAAACCATATTCAACTAAAGTGTTCTTTCTAGATCTATCACCAGCATACATGGCTCTACATTGTGGTAATGTAACATGACTTTCATCTATAAACATTAAAAAGTCATCTGGAAAATAGTCTAATAAGGTTTGTGGTGGTGTTCCTGGTGCTCTTCCATCTAAGATTCTTGAGTAGTTTTCTATTCCACTACAATATCCCATTTCTCTAATCATTTCTATATCAAAATTTGTTCTTTGTCTTAGTCTTTGAGCTTCTAATAATTTCTCCTGGCTATTAAGTTCTCTAAGTCTATCTTCAAGTTCACCTTCAATTTGACTTATAGCCTTTTCTAAAACCTCATGTGATGTAGCAAAGTGAGATGCTGGTGAAATAGAAACGTGATTTCTTTCACCTAAAATATTTCCAGTTAATACGTCAAATTCTCTTATTCTATCTATTTCATCACCAAAGAATTCAACTCTTATTCCTTTATTAGATGATGATGCAGGAATTATATCTAAGGAATCTCCTCTTACCCTAAAGCTTCCTCTAGCAAAATCAATATCGTTTCTTTCGTATTGAATTTCTATAAGCTTTCTAATTATTTCATCTCTATCTTTTATCATTCCAGTTCTTAATGAAATAGTTAACTTTTTATACTCCTCTGGATTACCTAGTCCATAAATGCATGAAACTGATGCAACTATTATAACATCTCTTCTTTCTAATAATGCAGAAGTTGCAGAGTGCCTTAATTTATCTATTTCATCATTTATTGCTGCATCCTTCTCTATAAATGTATCTGTTTGTGGTACATATGCTTCAGGTTGATAATAATCATAATAAGATACAAAATATTCTACAATATTATTAGGAAAGAATTCTTTAAATTCTGAACATAATTGAGCTGCTAAAGTTTTATTGTGAGCTAAAACCAATGTGGGTTTTTGTACTTTCTGAATAATATTTGCCATGGTGTAAGTTTTTCCTGAACCAGTTACACCTAATAAAGTTTGACATCTATCACCATTATTTATTGAATTAACTAAACTCTCTATAGCTTGAGGTTGATCTCCAGTTGGTTTAAATTTTGATTCTATTTTAAACTCAGGCATATTTATTACCTCCTTTTATTAATAAAAATATTGTCTAGAAATCAAAACTAATTCTAGACAATATTACTTTTAATAATCTATTAAAAATTATATCAAATAGAAATTTAAAAGTATATATACCTCTATTTTTTCCAAATTAAAATGCTAAAGATATATTAAGAAAAAAATATCTTCAGCATTATTATAAATCATCTATTCTAATTTATTAACCATTGTATAGAGGGTTCTAAATACTTATTCCAGAATTCCCAATTATGATTTCCATCATCCTCTTGGTAATAAACATTTACATCATTATCTACTAAAAATTTATGAAAAGCTCTATTTGGCTCAATTAGAAAATCTTCTTTTCCACAAGCCATAAATATTGATGGAATTAATTTATTTTCGCTTTTTAATCTTCTAATTAATTCTTCTGGATTATTTTCACTATTTTCTAATTCATTTAAATTTCCAAAGGTGCTTTCATAATAATAGTAATCAGCTATTGGGGTACTAAAATTTTCATCCTTATTTTTAATTTCATTTATTATCAATGCTGATGAAAGAGCAAATGCCTTTGAAAAAGTCTCATTATACTTTAATGCAGTATGAATTGCTCCAAATCCCCCCATAGAAAAACCACCAATATATGTGTCTTCTTTTTTATTAGAAAGTCCAAATACCCTTCTTGTGTAATTTACTAACTCTTCCCCCACATATGTTCCATATTTGCTTCCCATTCCTTTTCCGTCTAAATAAAAACTATTATCTCCATTTGGAAATATAACTGCAATATTATATTTTATTGCAAATTCATTAATTTTACTTTCCAAAATCCAATCCCTATTATTCCCTGAATAACCATGTAATAAAAATAATGTTTTTACTCCTCTTTTGTAGTTTTCATTATCCTTTATAAATTCTAAAGGCGAATCATTAGGTAGTAAAATATTAAATGATACAACTCTTCTTAAGCTATCTGAAAAAAACTCAAATTGACTAAATGCCATATTTATACCTCCATATTTTTATTCTCAACCCATTTATTTTTTGATTATACCATTTCCCTTCTTATTGCGTATATGAAATTCATATTTTTAATAATAATTCACATATTTATATTCTTTTTATCATTTATATTAACAAAAAAAGAAAGCTTAATGCTTTCTTTTCATTTCATCTAATACTTTCTTAAAATCGTCATTATCAACACTAATTGCACTATCTGCTTTTACCATTCTTGGAACTAATAGCATTCCTACCTTTTTATTCTTTGGCAATATTCTTAAATCGACTATTTCCCCGGAAATTTTTTTCACTCTAAAAGGAATTTCATTAAGATTCTCTCTTACAACTTTAAAAATTTCAATTTCTGACAAAACTTCCTGTCCATTAACTGCTAATATTTTATCTCCTCTTCTTATTCCTGACTTATAAGCTGGAGAGCTAGGTGCTACCTCTAAAACTGACACCCCATTATCATCTGTAACATAAATATATTGTCCACTTTTTTCAATTTTGTGTTGTATCTTAATCATAAGTTCATGTCCTAAAGGAGCAAATATAACAACAACAATTTGTCCAATAATTCCAAATTGGGCTAGTTGAGCTATTAATGTTAATATAATGCCATATACTAATATTCCAATACCAGAATAAATAGGTTTTATAGTTTTTCTTTTTGTGAAGGAAACAGAATTATATGCTACTACACCATATAAAGGTATAGCCGAAATAATCATTGAACTTAACATCAGTAAAGCTTGGGACCTATTTATTATAGGCCACCAATTTGGTGTTGATACGGAAGCTGTAACTGCAGTAGATATATTGCTTGTTATAGCAATATATATTGCCACTGGTAAAGCCCAATACCTATTGTATGCAAATCCACCCACTATTTTTTCATCTCTATTTGAAAAAACAGGAATAGCTCCCCTTCCACCATCTAACATTACTAAAATTCCTTCTATTACATGCATAACTCCAACAAAGGTCATAAGACTTAATATATTTAAATTTATGTATGACTCAGTATTTGTACTTCTTGCTAAAAAGCTAGCTATAATACTTATAGCTCCTAATACTGCTCCTGAGTAAGAAAAACAAATAAATCTTTTCTTTATAAAAAGTAATAATATAGAAATCATAAACATAATTTCTATTCCAGAATTCTCATTGAAAATTATTCCTAATATACTTAATATTACACTTACTACAGCTCCAGCAATTATTCCTATAGCTATTTGAGATAATGTAAGTTCTAAAGGGGAGTTAATACTCTCCCCAATAGTCATTTTCTGCATCATTGATATTCTTTTGTTTTTTGAGTAAAACATTACACCTAAAATTACTAGCATAAATATATGCATAGGCTCAACAATAGCATAAGCTACAGTCCTTAATGTATATAGTATTAATTCCATTTGTGAGCCTCCTATTTTATCTTTTCTTTTATAACTTCTAATCCTTTAATAAATTGAGGATCTATATTTCTATCATATTCCTTCTCTAAAATATCCTTTGGAATTTCTACTTCTATATCAGGTTTAATTCCTATTTTATGTATATTTTCTCCATTAGGAGTATAATATTTAGAAGTTGTTACTTTTAATCCACCATTTCCATCTTTAAATTCTATTAATTGTTGAACGATTCCCTTACCAAAACTTGTAGTTCCTACTATAGTTCCTGCTTCATAATCTCTTAATGCTCCAGTTACTACTTCTGATGCTGATGCACTTCCACCATCAATTAGTATTACTAGTGGCATTCCTTCAGCTTCTCCACCTACTGATTTTGCTTCTTGTCTATTTTCATACTTATCTATTGTATAAGTTACTATTTCACCTTTAGGTATAAATTGAGAGGCTACATTTACTGCCTCATTAAGAGATCCACCTGGATTTCCTCTTAAATCTAATATCATTCCCTTCATACCTTGAGACTTTAATTCAACTATCTTATTTTTAAAATCTTTTGCTACACCTTCATCAAAAGAAGATATTTGTATATATCCAATGTTTCCGTCTATAATTTCTCCCTTAACAGAAACAACTTTTATTTCATCTCTCACTATTGCAATATCAAGATATTCAGAACCTTCTCTTGATACAGTTAAAGTTACTTCTTCGCCCTTTTCGCCTCTAATTTCTGCTATAGTTTTATCTAAATTAGGTTCTGTTATTTCCTTTCCATTAACCTTTAAAATTATATCTCCAGCTTTTAATCCTGCTTTCTCTGCAGGTGAACCTTCAATTGGTGATACAACTGTTATTTTATTATCTTTTATTCCTAATTGTGCTCCAATTCCTACAAAGTGACCCTCTATTTGATCTTCAAAAGATTTATATTCACTAGCATTCATAAATACTGTATATGGATCATTTACTGATTGAGTCATTCCCTTAATAGCAGCTTCAAGTAAAGCATTATCATCTAATTCCCCATCATACTTGGTTAATAATGCATCTCTCACTTGAAATAATAATTCATATTTTTTAACATCTTTGACTTCAGTAATATCTTTTGCTACATCTTCACTAACACTTACTAAGCTTAATCCGTTAAAAGCAAATATATTTCCTAGATAAAAAAACATAAAATTTGATAGTATAAAAACTATAATTAATCCTGCTATTATCAAGGGCTTTTTACGTTTCCCCTTATACTCCTTATTCTCCTCCATATTCTAATACTTCCTTTCATAAAACTATAAATATCTTAATAATATAATTTAAGTGGAGATAAACTCCACTTAAATTATATTATTTATTCTTTCATTTTATTAATCTATTTATACATCTAAGAATTTTCTTAGTGCTACTATACTTCCTAAAGCACCTATTATTGCTCCACCTAATAGGAATATCCAGCTTAATGTTCCTAGAACAAAGGATGGTGAAACTAAAGAAACTAAGAACATATTCGATACTATGTATCCAAATATCCATCTATATAGTGCAAATAATAGTATACTTGAAAGTAAAGATCCAACTATCCCTATTATCATACCTTCAATTATAAATGGCCATCTTATGAACCAGTCAGTAGCTCCTACATACTTCATTATTCCTATTTCTCTTCTTCTAGAATATACTGTAATTTTAGTTGTATTAGTAATTAAGAATATAGATACTCCAATAAATACAACAAATAGTATTAGCCCTGCTATTCTAACTCCACCTATAAAAGAGCTTATCGTATCAATCATATCCTGCTGATTTGATATATTTTCTACTCCAGTCATATCTTGGACTGCTGCAGTAATATTTGAAGCATCTTCAGGATTTCGCAATTTTACTATAAATGAACTTGGAAGTGGGTTGTCTTTTAAATCATATCCTTCTAATAAGCCTTGATTATCTTTTAACATTTCCTTTAAGTTAACAAAGGCTTCTTCTTTAGATTCATAGACAACTTCCTTAACACCCTCTAATTCATTAAGCTTTATTTCTATTTCTCTTTGATCTATTAACTTGATATCATCTTCTAAGTAAACTTTAATTTCAAGCTTTGATGCCACATCTTCTATGGCCTTATTAAAATTCAATCCTAGTAATATAAAAGTACCAAATATAAAGAATGTAATTAGTACAGTAATCATAGCTGCTATACTTAAAGTTCTATTTCTCTTTAAACTCTTAAAAGCATCTATAAAAAAGTACTTTAATGTATTAAGCTTCATTTTCGTACATCCCCCTTGCTGTATCTCTTGCTACACAACCTTTTTCTATAGCAATAACTCTTTTCTTCATGTTATCTACTATTTCCTTTGCGTGAGTAGCCATTAAAATTGTAGTACCAGCTCTATTTATATCTTCTAAAAGTTCCATTATTTCCTTTGAAGTTTCTGGATCTAAGTTACCTGTAGGCTCATCACAAATTAAAACTGATGGATTATTAACTATAGCTCTTGCTAATGCAACTCTTTGTTGTTCACCACCAGATAATTCATTTGGAAACATCTTATATTTATGAGAAAGTCCTACTAAAGAAAGTACCATAGGAACTCTTTTTCTAATATCCTTTTGAGAAGCTTCAACTACTCTCATAGCGAAAGCAACATTTTCATATACATTTAATGTTGGAATTAATCTAAAGTCTTGATAAACCATCCCTATCTTTCTTCTGTAATAAGGTGTTTGCCTTCTAGAAATATCAGAAAGCTTTTTACCAGCTACAATTATTTCTCCAACAGTAGGATCTACTTCCTTTATTAACATTTTTATAAAAGTTGATTTACCTGCTCCTGAAGGCCCAACTAAAAATACAAACTCTCCTGATTCTATTTTTATATTTACATCTGATAATGCCTTAACATTATTATCATATAATTTAGACACATTCTTAAATTCTATCATTCTCTCTAACACCTCGCACATAAGCGTATTTTAAAACCTATAGCGTTATTATAGCATAACCAAGCTTAAGTAAAAACTTTTTTTATGCTTTTATACTTAATAAAAACTATATTATTCCCTATTTCTATGAAATTTTCATTAAATTTTAATAATCTTTAAATCCCTCACCTAATGCTTCTGTAGATTCACTTACAGTTAAAAATGCTTCTGGGTTATTTGTTTTTATAAATTGTTTTAACGTTATAAATTGTTTAGAGCTTAAAACAGTATATACTACAGTCATATTAGCCTTTGAATATCCACCTTTACCTGTTAATATTGTACACCCTCTATTTATATCATTATTAATAAAATCTACAACTAACTTTTCCTTGTTAGTAATTATAAATACTTGTTTTACAGGATTTATACCTGCTATAAATTTATCTACCAAATTTCCTATTAAGATAGCACTTAAAAGTCCAAAAAGGCCTTTTTCAACACCAAAAGAATAGATAGCTAACAATGTTACAGTACAATCTGCTAATAATAACCCTTGCCCTATTGGTAGGTGAAAATATTTATTAATAATCTTTGCAAGTATGCTAGTTCCACCTGTTGATGCATCTTGGTAAAAAGTTATTGCAGTACCAAAAGCTAATACCGCTGAACCAAATACACAAGCTAATACTAAGTTATCAGTAATAGCCCTAGGATTTAAAAAGTTTTCAAAAATCCACATTATTACTGATAACATTATTGTAGCATAAATACTCTTTGCTCCAAATGAACTTCCTATTACAAAGAAAGCAAGAGCAAATAATATAATATTGAATACAAAAACTAATATACTTGGATTAATATCTATTAATTGATTAATTGCTAGAGCCAATCCTGAAACTCCACCAGCTGCTATATCTAGTGGAAAGAAAAAATACTCTAATCCAAATGCAACTATTGCTACCCCTACAGTAGCTAAAAAATATTCTTTTAATTTTTTCATCTCTGTTCTATTCTCCTTCTAATACATATTACAATTAAAAGGTTATTGTAAATTTTTAAATCCTTCTCCCATAACTTCATGTACTTCTCCCACTGTTATAAAGGCTTTTGGATCCACTTTACTTATATATTGCTTTAGTTTTATAAATTCACTTCTTCCTAAAACTGCATATAATATATAAGTATCTTTTCCTGAAAAACCTCCAACACCCTTTAAAAATGTGCATCCTCTCTCTAATTCATCCATTATGAATTTGCCAATTTCATCACTTTTTGTACTTATAACTGTTACTTCCTTACACACTTGGAAACCTTCTATAACTTTATCAATAGCAATCCCGTTAATTATAACAGAAAGCAATCCATATAACCCTATATTTATACCAAAAGTAACTGCCCCTAATAAGGTTACTATAAAATCAACTGCTAATAAAGACTTTCCTATGTCAATATGAAAAAACTTATTTAGTATCTTTGCTATAGTGTCTGTTCCTCCTGTTGATGCATTTGCATTAAATACTATAGCCATTCCTATTGCAGTAATAAAAGTTCCAAAAATAGCTGCTAACATTAAATCATTAGTTATTGCCTTTGGATTAAAATATGTTTCAATAATAGTCATCATTCCGGCTAAACTAAAGCTTGATACTATTGTCTTAACCCCAAAATTTTTTCCTAAAAAAATGAATCCAATTATAAATAAAAATAAATCCATTATAAATACTAATGGTCCTGTTGAAATAGCTGGGATATAGTGATTGATTACTATAGCTAAACCAGTTAATCCCCCTGCTGCTATATTATTAGGTATGAAAAAATATTCTAATGAAAACGCAACTAAAGATACCCCTATAAATATTAATATATATTCTTTTATTCTTCCTCTCATATAAATCCTCCTTTTCTAAATAATTTTTATTATTTTCCCTCAATATATATGTTTCTATCCAATTATACTTTGAATTTAATCCGTAATTTTAATAGTTCCACTTAAATATTATATTATGTTTTATATTAAAAGTAATTAAAAAATAAAAAGCTGTAGATTTTTCTACAGCTTAGTGGTAAATATAGCTATTTTTTAGTAATTTATTTAAATTATTATAGTAAACTTATTATTTTTTCAATGTAATTGCTTTTTTTACTTTTTCAATAACATTATTAACTGTTAATCCATATGCTTTTAATAATTGATCTGGTAATCCACTTTCTCCAAAAGTATCTTGAATCCCAACCTTTAATACTGGAACTGGAATTTCTTCTGATAAAACTTCTGAAACTGCTGAACCTAATCCTCCAATTACATTATGCTCTTCAACTGTTACAATAGCTCCAGTTGCTTTAGCAGCTTTAATTAAAATTTCTTTATCTATCGGCTTTAATGTATGTATATTAATAACTCTTGCATTAATTCCATCTTTTTTTAATTCTTCTTTAGCTTCTAAAGCAACATCCACCATAATTCCAGTTGCAATTATAGTTACATCATTTCCATCAGCTAAAGTAACTCCTTTACCAATTTCAAATTTATATGTACTTTCATCATTTATTATATTTACTGCTGCTCTTCCTAATCTTACATAGCAAGGGCCTTCATATTCTGAAATAGCTTTTATTGCAGCTGTAGTTTCTACTGCATCTGCTGGGCATATTACTGTCATATTAGGAATACTTCTCATTAAAGATAAGTCTTCTATGGCTTGGTGAGAAGCTCCATCTTCTCCAACAGTTAATCCAGCATGAGTTGCGCATATTTTTACATTTAATTTAGGATAACAAATTGAGTTTCTAATTTGCTCAAAAGCTCTTCCAGCTGCAAACATAGCAAATGTACTTACATATGGAATCTTACCACAAGTAGATAATCCTGCAGCAACTCCCATCATATTAGCTTCTGCTATACCCATATTAAAGAATCTTTCTTCGCAAACAGCTTTAAAATCTGCAGTTTTTGTAGATTTTGAAAGATCAGCATCTAAAACCACAATATTTTCATTTGAATTAGCTAGTTCAGCTAATGCTTTTCCATAAGCTTCTCTTGTTGCAATCTTATTACTCATTAGTTGTTACCTCCAATTTCTGACAACGCTTGTTCACATTGTTCTTTACTTGGTGCTGCTCCATGCCATCCTGCTTGATTTTCCATGAAGGAAACTCCCTTACCTTTTACAGTCTTACAAACTATTACTGTTGGTTTGCCCTTAAAGTTTCTTCCTTTTTCTATTGCATCTTGAATTGCTTCTATATCATGACCATCTATAACTAAAACATTCCATCCAAAAGCTTCAAACTTTTTATCAATTGGTGATGGATTCATTACCTTTGTTATATCTCCGTCTATTTGCAATCCATTAAAATCAACAAAAGCAGTTAAATTATCTAATTTATAATGAGCTGCTGACATTGCAGCTTCCCAAACTTGACCTTCTTCTAATTCACCATCGCCTAAAAGAGTATATACTCTATAATCCTTTTTATCCATTTTACCAGCTAAAGCCATTCCAACTGATACTGAAATTCCTTGCCCTAGAGAACCTGTTGACATATCAACTCCTGGCAAGCACTTCATACTTGGGTGACCTTGTAATCTAGAATTAATTTTTCTTAATGTATTTAATTCTTCTACTGGGAAATATCCTCTTCTAGCTAACACACTATATAATACAGGGGCAGCATGACCTTTTGATAGTACAAATCTATCTCTATTTTCATCTTTAGGATTTTTTGGGTCTATGTTCATTTCTCCAAAATATAATGTAGTTAGTATATCTGCTGCTGATAATGAACCACCTGGATGTCCTGAACGAGATTCAGTTAACATAGAAATTATATCCTTACGAACTATTTTTGCTAATGATTTCAATTCCTCAACGTTTTTAATCATCTATTTTCCTCCTAAGATTTTATTTGCCTGTAAATATATTGTGCTATATTTGACAAAATTATTTTAGCATACAAATATGCTTTTGTATACACTATTTCTTTCTATTTTTAAGAAAGTAGTATATATTATTGCAAATAGTATATCACTTTAATTTTTATATATTAAAAGAAAAATAAAAAGAAACCCTTATGGGTTTCTAAGTATTTAATATATTCACTTATTTAAATAAAACCTTTTTCGAATAATATTTATGCTAAATTCAAACTAATTAATAGGGCTTTATTCACCTTTCTCATATCAGAATCAGTCATATGACCTATCTTTTCTTTCAATCTTTTCTTATCTAAAGTTCTTAACTGTTCTAACAAAACAACAGAATCTCTATTTAATCCATATTCTTCTGAAGAAATTTCAACATGAGTTGGTAACTTAGCTTTATTAATCTGTGACGTTATAGCTGCAACAATAACTGTTGGGCTATACTTATTACCTATATCATTTTGAATTATTATTACAGGTCTGATTCCACCTTGTTCTGATCCAATTACAGGGCTTAAATCAGCATAAAAAATATCCCCTCTTTTTACTACCATAGTCGTCATTAGAAATCTCACACTCCGCAAAGCCAGTTCTCATATTCATCAATAACCGCATTTTCGCATTCGAAAGAAAGCTCTGAAAGCTCTAAATTAATCTTTGCCATTTCCTGATATCCTTCTTTCATAATTTCAAAAATATCCATATTTAATTTATCTTTATTATATTCTATTAGGGAATACCCAATAAATTGACTATTTTTTTTAATTTTAACTACATTTTTCAAAAATTTTGGTTTATTAATTTTTTTAGACATAATTTGCCTCCAGGTAGTAAAGGATCTATGTATAAATAAATTATATTGCAAATTATGTCCTTTTGTCAAAAATTATGTTCATTTTTTTTAAATTTTTTTTATATCTTTATAAATAAGATTTAATTTTATTAGTTCCTTCAACTAATTTCACCATATGTACTCTTTTTTTATCTAATTTCTCAACTTGTTATAATATAATTTTTAAATATTGAACTGGTATTCATTTATTTTTTATTTTAATAATTCTTCATCTAATTCTTTTAACTTCTCAAAATTTCTATACACTATTCTTACTCTATCTTTATTATTTTTATCATATATAATTGCCCCTATAGGAATTTTGTTCTGCTTATCTATAAAGACCTTAACTTTATCTAAATTATCATTTTTTAAAAATAATTCACTTGTAAAAACAATATATTCAGTATCTCCCCATTCTTCTTGACCTTCTTGTAACCCCTCATTATTAATAGGATAATATAATAATTTATTTAAAAAACTTATAGAATATAAATCATTCATATTATTCTCTATTATATATTCCTTATTAGCTACATTGTCCTTAACTAAAACCATATTATCTTTATAAATCTTAGTCCTATCTTCACCAAAATCTATTTTGCCACCAACATCTTTTTTATAATATTGAATAGAATTTTGTCTCTCTTCATCTCTTGAATTTTTAATTAGGAATTCAACTTCTGTTTTATAGGCTTTAATATCTTTCAATGATTTAATTATTTCTTCATTAGTTGGTTCTGCAGTCATTCTAAATAAAACAACTAAAGTAATTAAGATTATAGGTATAGATACCAAAAATATTAGTAATAATTTTTTCTTCATTATATCCTCCTTGGATGTTGTTACTTATTATTACTAATATTAAATTTAATTAAGATTTATTCATATATAATTCATAGCTCTTGATATATTTTCAATTACTTCAGATGCTATTGTTGAATATTTCCCCTCTGATGCAAACTCTCCTGCTAGCCCATGAACATAAGCTCCAATTAAAGCAGACTCTATTTCAGTATGTCCTTGAGCTAAAAGAGCTGAAATAATTCCAGTTAAGCAATCCCCCATTCCTCCAGAAGCCATCTTACTATTACCACTACTATTTATGTAAACAAATTCCCCATCAGTAATTATGGTATTATAACCCTTTAATAAAACCACAACTTTATTTTCTTTAGCAAATTTTTTTGCTACTTCTACCCTATTTTCTTCAACATATTCTATACTCTTATCAATAAGCCTTGCCATTTCCCCTGGATGTGGTGTTAGTATAGCCTTTTCCTTTATTCCCATCATTATTTCACTATTATCTTTTAATAAATTAAATGCTCCTGCATCTATGACAAACTTCTTATCTTTATATTTAATTAAATCAGCAAAAATATCCTTATATTTATCTTCCTTATCAATACCAGGACCGATAGCAATAACATTAACATTCTTAAATAATCCCTTTAAATCTTCCATAGAATCAATATTAGCTGTCATCGCTTCAATTAATCTACTACTTAATTTATCTTGCACATATTTTGTCGTCACTAAAGTAGTTAAGCCAGCCCCTGCAACTACACAGGATTGAGTTGATATATATGCTGCTCCTGTATATCCTTTACTACCTGCTAAAATAGCAACCTTTCCGTAACTCCCCTTATGACCATATTTTTTCCTCTTCCTCAATAGCTTCCTATATTCATCTCTACTCAATATATAAATTTTTTCCGAATTTATTTCCTTTACATACTGTGGAATCCCTATTTTTAATACCTCTGTATCCCCTAAATACCTTAAAGCTTTATATTTAATAAATCCCTTTTTAATAACTTCAAAAGTATAAGTTTTACTTGCAACTATTGAAGCACCCATTATTTCCCCACTATCACAATTTAACCCCGATGGAACATCTATACTAATTATATTTTTCCATTTCTCATTTATATAGCTTATAAGTTTTGTATAGAAGCCATCTAAAACCCTATTTAACCCAACTCCAAATATGCAGTCTATTGCAGTTCTATATTTATTTGATAATTCCTTTAAAAGATTTATGTCATCTATATTTCTTATATATATAAAGTTATTAGTAAGCTTATTTAAAATATTAAGATTTGTTATAAAATCTCCTGAATATTTTTCATTTTTACTTACTATAACAATATAAACATCTTTTTCTTCTAGAATTAACTTTCTTGCAATAGCTAAACCGTCTCCACCATTATTTCCATTCCCACAAAAGATTATAAATTTATCATCTGAATTGACTATTTTTTTGAAAACCTCATTAGCAGCATTCTCCATTAATACAAGGCTTGGTATTCCAATCTCATCAATAGTATATTTATCTAATGCCTTGCATCCCTCTCTAGACATTATTTCCATTACACTTCCTCCAATATAGCAAAAGCTATTGCAGATGTTTTATTATGTGATATGGATATATTTAATTTATATTTCCTATTTATAATATTTTCCATAACCTTATTTAAATATGCTACAGGTTTTCCAAAGTCATCTCTTAAAATTTCCATATCTATTAATGAAAATCCTCTAATTCCAGTTCCTAAAGCTTTGCTTATAGCTTCTTTAGCCGCAAAATTCCCCGCTATAACCTCTGATCTCATATTCCTCTTATTAAACATTTCAATTTCTTTTTCAGTAAATACCTTCTTTATAAAATTTTTGTTATTCTTAATAGCCATTTCAACTCTGTCTATTTCTATTATATCTGTTCCTATTCCAATAATCACAAAATCACCTCTTTATATAGTTTACTATATATGCGATTTTATTTTCCATAAATTATATATTAAAATCCGAAACGTATCTGTCAACATATTCACCTAATATGTCAACAAGATGTATAGGTGACACTTTATTCCTATAAACTAAATCTAGAAGTTCCTTAACCTTTTCTTCTTTATTAGAAATTTTATTTATTGAATCTCTTTCAATTCTAACAACTTCGCCTTCTATTAAGTCTTGTCTTTCTATCTCTATCCCAAAAGCATGTCCAAAATCAAAGTCCTTTTTTGTCATCCTAAAATAATATTGACTTTCTTTATTATCATTCTTGAAATTACTATATAGGCTATTAACAATATACATACACTTATCCACTCCCATAAATATTTATTTGCTGCCTAACACAATATTACATTATCACAGTTTTTATTAAAACAATGTCAAACTGTGTTTATAACTTGCACAAAATATTTCTCGATATTTCAACAAAATTCACCTTTCATTATATTTTTTTTAATTTTTATTTAATATATATAAAAATTTGTAATGTAATTGTAAAAATATTGAATGTAAATAAGATTATTTAACATATTTATCCATAAAAATTTAAAAGTTATAAAATAAATTTAATTTTTTTGTATTTTTTTGTGTATTATTTTTTCAATATTAAATGCATATTTTATACTATAAAATTGACTATTAAATACAAATTTAAGAAAAATAAAATAATTTCTTGTTGATATTGTTAATAATTAGACATATAATAATTTTATAATAGTAGTTATTAATTAATATTTATTTAAAGGAAGGTGTTAACTTGAAATCATTAGAGTTAAAGAAAGATATACACTGGGTTGGAGCCTTAGACCCAAACTTAAGAGTTTTCGATATTATTATGTACACACCTTATGGAACAAGCTATAACTCATATGTAGTAAAAGGAAGCGAAAAAGTAGCTGTTTTCGAAACAGTAAAGGCAGAATTTTTTGACCAATATATTGAAAGACTTCAAGATTTAGATATCGATATTAGTAAAATTGATTATATAGTAGTGGATCATACAGAGCCAGATCACGCTGGATCAGTTGCTAAATTGTTAGAATTTTCACCAAATGCAAAAGTTGTAGGATCAGCTCCTGCTATAAAATTTATGAAAGAAATTGCTAACAGAGAGTTTGAAGCAATTGTAGTTGGTGATGGAGATACTATAGGGCTAGGTAATAAAACATTACAATTTATATCTGCTCCATTCCTACATTGGCCAGATTCAATTTATACTTATATCCCAGAAGATGAAGTTTTAATTACTTGCGACTCATTTGGATCTCACTATTCATCTGAAGCAGTAATAAATAGCAATGTTGAAAATAAAGAAAATTATATGGATGCATTAAAATATTACTTCGATTGTATTTTTGGACCATATAAGTCATTTGTTTTAAAAGCTATTAAAAAGATAGAAAACTTAAAAATAGATATGATTTTACCAGGTCATGGTCCTGTATTAGTAGAAAACCCACTGGAAATTGTAGAATATTATAGGGCTTGGAGTACACCAAAAATTCCATCTGCAAATGAAAAGAAGATTGTAACTATACCTTACGTTTCAGCTTATGGTTATACAGCTTCTTTAGCAAAGAAAATTGCAGAGGGTATAGAAGCTGCTGGAAATATAGAAGTTAGATTATTTAATGCTATTGAACATGAATTAACTGACATAGTTGCTAGTATTAATGAATCTGATGGATTCTTATGTGGTTCTCCAACTATAGTAGGCGAATTACTTGAACCAATTCGTGATATTCTTTCAAAATTAAATCCAATAATTCATGGTGGAAAATTAGCTGCAGCCTTCGGATCTTATGGATGGAGTGGCGAAGCTGTGCCTAGAATGGAAACTAGACTGAAGGAGTTAAACATGAAACTTTATCCAAGCCTTAAGATTAACTTTAAACCATCAGATGATGAATTAAATGATACCTTTGAATTTGGATTAAATTTCGGAAAAGTTTTACTTGGAGAAAAAGAACTTCCAGCTGAAAATAATAATACAGTAACTGAAAATAAAGAAAATAATACATCTACTGAATCAAAAGGTGGATTAAAACTTTGGAAGTGTGTAATTTGTGGTGAGATAATTGAATCAGAAACAGTTCCTGAATACTGTCCTGTATGTGGAGCTGGAAGTGATGCCTTTATAGAAGTTCAAAGGGAGGTATCAACTTATAAGATAGATAAGGAAGAAACCTACGTCATTATAGGTAATGGTGCTGCTGGGTTCTATGCTGCTAATGCTATTAAGGAAAGAAACGAAAGTGCTATTATTAAAATAATTTCAAATGAGCCAGTTCATTCATATGTAAGAACTCAATTATCTGACTTAATCACTGAAAAAATTGATGACTCATTCTATCTTGCTAAAGCTAGCTGGTATAAGGAAAATAATATTATAGAAATACTTGGTGTAAATGTTGATAGTATTGATAGAAAAAATAAACTAGTAAGATTAGATAATAAACAAGGAGTTCGCTATGATAAGTTAATTTTAGCTAATGGTAGTTATAACTTCGTGCCACCTACTAAGGTAAAATTAAGTGATTCAGAAGTTGAGATTAATTCTTGGACTTACAATACTGTAAAAGGTATTCATACTATTAAGAAAATTGCAGATGTTAATATTCTTAAAGAAGAATTACCTGAAGCTAAAAATGTTGTAATAATCGGCGGTGGATTATTAGGTTTAGAAGCTGCTTGGGAAATTCAAAAACGTAATATTAATGTTACTGTTATTGAATTAGCAGATAGAATGCTACCTCGTCAATTAGACAAAGATGGCTCTAAATTATTTGAAAGCCTAGTTAATAAAACTCCAGTTAAAGTTCTTTTAGGAGCTTCTGTTGATTTTATAAACGCTGATGAAACTGGTGTTAAATCACTTCAACTAAAGAGTGGTGAAGTTATAGCTGCTGATTCAGTTATATTCTCTGTAGGGGTTAGATCTAATATCTTCTTAGCTCAACCTTCTGGTATCCTATGTAATAGAGGTATTATTGTTAATGACTACATGGAAACAAATATTAGTGATATTTATGCCTGTGGTGATGTTGCAGAGTGTGACGGAATTTATTACGGAAACTGGCCTGCTGCTATAGAAATGGGTAAAGTAGCTGGTGCTAATGCCACTGGAGATAAAATTAAATTTGAAAAGTTCGTTTCATCAACAATCTTCCAAGCTATGAATACTCAAGTATTCTCTGCTGGAACTATTAATTTTGATGATCCAATACTAGAAAAGGTTGGATATGTAGATGAAATAAACAATAAATATTCTAAATTATTCTTCCAAAACAATAAATTAGTTGGTGGTATTTTAATGGGGGATGTTTCAACTTCAGTTAAAATTATGGAAGGAATTCAAAAGGGAGAAGACAAAGCTACCGTTTTAAGTAAAGGCGCTATTTAGATAATTTCTAAGGAGTTATATTTATATTAAATATAGCTCCTTAATTTATTTATGTTATTCTAATTCTTTAGTTACTAGCTAATTCATCAAAATTATTTTCTGATGAATTATTTTCCTTTTCATTTCTTCTATTACCAACAAATTTGAAATCCTCTGCTACAACTTCAGCAATATATTTTTTATTGCCATCCTTGTCTTCATAGCTTCCTGTTCTTAGCCTACCGCTTAAGCTTATATAGCTTCCTTTTTTTAAATACTGACATACCACTTCTGCTTTTCTTCCCCAGAAAGTAACTGGAATTAAATCTGACTTTCTTGTTCCATCTTGAGCCTTGAAGTTTCTATCTACTGCAATAATAAACCTTGTAAATACTTTATTGCCCTCTTCCAAGGTTCTAAGTTCAGGGTCCTTTATTAATTTTCCTAGTAATACAATTTTATTCATTTTTACACCTCCTGAATATTTCTTCTTTGATTATATCCACTTAATATTTTTCTATTCAGAATTTATAATGTTTATTGTTTACTATAAAAAAGAGGATAGTTATTATATTCTTTAAGAAATTATAACTTCTAATTTCTCATAATATAATAACTATCCTCTTATGTATGAATTTTATAATTTTCTATCCTTTAAATCATAAAATCTATTCCCTTATTGCATTTAGAACTGAATTAAACTCTGCACCAACAATTAGCATTATAGATGTAATATATAACCATGTCATAAGTACAAATACTGCCCCTATACTTCCATAAAGTCTTGAATAATTAGCTATATTATTAATATAGTAGGAAAATCCTAGTGATACTATTATCCATCCAAAGGTAGTTATTATTGCCCCTAGATATACTTCTCTCCATGGAATTTTCTTTGCTGGACCATATCTATACATACTAGCAAATGCCATTATCATAACTAACACAACTATTATGTATCTACTTATATTCCATAAATTAGTTATGAACTCTTTAAACGGAAATATTGCTAAAAGATACTTTCCAATGAGTTCTCCAAATACTAACATTGCTAATGTTACTACTATAACTAGTACTAATGCCAAAGTAAAAATAATAGCTACAAAAGCCCTTTTAATAAAAGACCTAGTATCTTTAATGTCATATGCCTTATTCAATCCCTTAATAACAGCTCTAAATCCTGATGAAGCTGACCAAACAGTTGCGGCAATAGATGCCCCTAATAGTCCTACATATTGAGTATCTATTATTTCAACTACTGTTGAATCTACTAACATATAAACATTATTAGGTAAAATGGTTTTTAGGCCATCTAATATATCTGCAGCATCTAACCTAATAAAACCAATTACTGTCATTAAAAATATTAATAGTGGGAAAAATGATAACATTAAATAATATGCTAGTTGAGCAGCTAATGCAAAGATGTCATCGTCTTTTATTTTTACAATAAAATACACCAATCCAGTTAAGAATGATTTTTTATTTTCATCTTCATTTCTCATATTATCACCCCATTAATAATTATTATTTGTTATATCTATATATAATACTACATAATCCTCAAATTTATAAGTCCAAAAAGTTAATTCTTTCTAAAGAAAATATATTATAGTATAATTTATATATATTTTTATAATTTAAGGGGGGTTTTTTATGAAATTTATATTAGAAAATGGAAATATTAAAATATCAGCAAGTACTTTTGGTGGTGAGCTTAATAGCTTAATCTCTAAAAAAGATAATACAGAATACTTATGGAATGGTGACGAAAAGTATTGGAAATATCATTCTCCTATATTATTCCCAATAGTAGGTAAAGTTTTAAACAATAAATATAGAGCTGAGGGAAATGAATACGAACTTCCTCAACATGGACTTGCTAGAACAAGAGAATTTACAATGATAGAAAAGGATGATTCTCATATTGTATTTGAACTTTTATGGTCCGAAGATACATTAAAAATATATCCTTATAAATTTTCTCTAAGACTTACTTATGAATTGTTAGAAAATGGTATAAAAGTTGGATATACTGTTAAAAACCTTGATGACAAAGAAATTTATTTTTCTATAGGTGGTCATCCAGCCTTTATGTGTCCTTTATTTAAAGATGAAAAATTTGAAGATTATTATTTTGAATTTAATAAAAAGGAAAATACTAGTATTATGGAGTTAGATACTGATAAGGGCTACTTTACCGGAAAAACAAAAAAATTCTTAAATAATTCTAATATAATTAATCTTAACTTAGAATTATTTAAATATGATGCTTTAGTATTTAGTAACTTAACTTCAAATCTAATAACACTAAAATCTAATAAAAATAATAAAGAATTAACAATGGACTTTACAGGCTTCCCTTATTTGGCTCTATGGACTAAGCCTACTGGTGCACCTTTTATTTGCATAGAACCTTGGTATGGTCATGCAGATTATGATAACTTTAATGGCGAATTAAAAGATAAGCCAGGAATTGAAAAATTAGCTATTAATGAAGAATTTAATGCTGAATATAAATTATTTATAAATTAATTTAAAGGGGCTATGGCAATAAAAAACTAACACATACTATATATAAACATCTTTTAATGCTTCAGCCCCTTATTAAATATGTTTTTGGTATTACATTAACAATTCTATATTCTTATATAATCTCTTATCTGAAATATCATTGGTTATAGCAATTGCTCTTATTGGTGAAGCATCTCCATTTTCTATCTTTAATGGTGTTGCTACTAGGGTAAATTCCTCTTCTCTTACTTCATTTAAATTAGTTAAGTTTTCAATAATAATTCGTCCTCTAGATAATATAGTATTATGGACTTCAAAGTCTATGCTATCGAAAGCATCTATAGATATAGTATCAGTTCCTATCCCTCTAATATTAAAGCTACATAGCCATCTTGCAGCCTCTTCTGTAAGTGTTGGAAATCCTTTCAAATAACTACTATTTCCCCAATACTTATCCCATCCAGTTTTCAATATAACAAAATCACAATTATTAATTCTTTCCTTATATTTAATTAAATCCATTATATCTATCTTCTTTAAATCTGATACATCTATAATAATAGCAATTCCTATAAAGTCATTTATATTAAATTCATCTATTGTCTTTCCTTTATTGATCATATGACTTGGAGCATCAATATGCGTCCCTGCATGAGTGCATAATCTTAACAATTTTTCATTATATCCATCCTTTTCTATAGACGCTATATCATATGCTTCAAATTTTTCATCCTTTGTATAAGTACTCATACTACTATTTAGAGTATGACTTAAATCAATAACCTTCATAACTTATCTTTAGTAAGAGAGTGTATTATAAGTACCACCCCCTTACTAAAGTTCACCCCCTTTAATCTATTAATTCCCATTCCTTTGGCAATAAACTTCTATATTTTAATGTATAATATCTATCATCTATAAGTAATATTCTACCCTTATCACTTTCAGTTCTTATAACTCTTCCTGCTGCTTGCATAATTTTATTTATTCCTGGGTAAATATATGCATAATCAAATCCCTTATCCTCATAATAATCCCTTATTATATCTCCTTCATTAGATATCTTTGGAAAACCAACTCCTACTATTATACTACCTATCAATCTTTTCCCTGGTAAATCTATTCCCTCTGAAAATACTCCACCTATAACACAAAAAGCTAATATATTTGAATCAATTTTAAAACTATTTAAAAACTCTTCTCTCTCAGCTTCTGTTAATATCTCTCCCTGACAAATAATATTTTCTTCACCATATAACTCTTTATATCTTTCAAATATTTTATTCAAATATTGATAAGAAGGTAAGAATGCCATATAATTTCCCTTTTCTTCTTCCTTAAAGTTATATATTAATTCACAGACCTTATCTATATTACTTTCTCTTTGTTTAAACCTCATATTTAATGGGTTACCATATATCTTTAAATTTTCTTTTTTAAAAGGAGAAGGCAATTTCATTCTATAGCTCTTCTCATCCCCTCCTAATAATTCAATATAATAATTAATTGGTGATAGTGTGGCAGAAAATATTATAGTTGAATAACTTCCTTGAACTATACTTGATAAATTCTTAGATGGATTAACACAAAACAACTTTACCTTTACATCATTTTTATTCTTTTCTACTAAAGTTACATATTCTTTACTATAAAGTTCAGATATTGATATGAATGCTCTAATTTCAAAATAAAGATCTTTTATCTCATCATATCCCTCTGTGTTAACTGACTTTATTAAATACTCATCACATTCCTTCATAAAAATTCTAAGTAATTTATATAAATCCTTATACTCTTCTTTTTTGTATATACTATTAACTTCTATTTCTTCAACTTCTTTTCTAATTTCAATTAAATATTTATTTATAGCATTCAGTGCTTTAAATAAATTAGGTACTTTTCCCTTAACAACTTTACTTGCTTTCAATATTTTATCTTTATATATTTCTGCACTAAACATACTTCTAGATCTATCCACAAGATTATGTCCCTCATCCACAAGTAATATGTTATTATTCACATCCTCTTCAAAGAATCTTTTCAATCTTGCTCTTGGATCAAAGGCATAATTATAATCACAAATAATTAAATCACACCAAATACTTAAATCCAAAGATAGCTCAAAAGGACATAGCTTTTCCCTTTTAGCATATTTCTCTATCTTCTCTCTAGTAAATGTATCTTCTTCTTTAAGTATATTAAAAATAGCATCATTTACTTTATCATAGTAATTTAATGCATATTCACAATTCTCTGGATTGCATGCTGTCTTTTCTTTAAAGCAAATTTTTTCTTTTGCTGTTAAAGTAATACTTTTACATTTTAAAGAATTAGCCTTTAACTTATTAACAGATTCTTCTGCTACTGTCCTAGTTATTGTCTTAGCTGTTAAATAAACTATCCTACTACCTCGTTCTTCTCCTAGGGACTTTACTGCTGGAAAAATAGTAGATATAGTTTTTCCTATACCAGTTGGGGCCTGTGCAAATAAAACAGCCTTTTCTTTTATTGTATTAAAACAAGCTACAGCTAGTTCCTTTTGTCCCTTCCTATAATTCTCAAAAGGGAATTTTAAAGACTTTATACTTTCATTTCTTTCTTTAAGTAATTCTGATTTTAAAAGTACCCATTTTTTATATTCATTAATAATTTCAAAAACAAAGTCTTTTAAAGCATCTATCTTAAATTCCTTATCAAAACTCTTTACTTCCTCTGTCTCTAAATTAAAATAACTCAATCTTATTTTAATATCTTTTAATCCATTTTGTTTAGAATATATGTAGGCATAAAATTTAGCTTGAGCCCAATGCAATTCATTATAATCTTCATCTATTAATATAAGTGATTTCATTGTAGATTTAATTTCTTCTATATAAATATCATTATCTTCAATTATAATTCCATCGGCTCTTCCATCTACTATTAATGTAACATTATCTATTTGAAATTCTTCTTGTAATTTAACTTCCTTTTTATAATTACTATAAACTTTTTCATTATTGCTTTGAAGTTTTTGATGTGCTAATGTTCCCTCTAAAGCACGTGTACTTCCTGTATATCTATCATCTATACTTCCCTGCTTTAAGACATATTCAATAATTCCTCTAACTGAATCCTTAATAATAATCTTATTCTTCATTAAAGTTCTTCCTATTCTTATATTTTAAATATATTATAATCCTAATGGTAATATATTTATAGTTTATATATAAAAAAATAAGGAGCTATAAAAACAGCACCTTATTTTTAACTTACTTAATTGAATTTATAGTTTGAGACAAATTGTTAATGCTATTAGTAAGTCCTTCTAGCTTTCTTTCAATCCTTACTAAAAGATATATAGATATAGCCATTGGAAACCCTATATTAGCAACTAAATTAACTAATTCCTCCATAAAATCACCTCATCTATTATATACGCAACTATATGAGGATTTTTAATCTCTTTATTCTGAATGATATTCATTTACCATCTTTTGAACTAACTTCTTAATTGCACTTGCTTGAGCTATTAAAGACATTACTATTACAAAGGTTCTTATACTATTCTCATCTTTTTCATTTAGATTCATTTCTGAAATTATCTTATCTAATTTTTCTTCATTTACAGCAGGCTTACTTAGGAAATCCTTAAAACTTTCACTTTGAGTTTCTGAAAATATCTTATAAGCATCTTCCCAAGATATAATGTCATCTGATCTATCATTGATTTCGTTAAATGCTAGACTGAATACTTTTTTAATTTCTTCAGTAGTAAGTACTGGTCTCATATAACTTAATAAAACTAATTGAACTAAATGTATTTTAGTATATCCTCTTTTTTTACCGTCTTCCGGCTTACTAATTACTTCACTCTTTATATAATTTTGAACTATGTTGTTAGTATATTTATCATCAATGAATTTATCATTTAAAAAATCGATAACTTGAGACAAAAAAAGATCGTATTTTGGTAAATCTTCATAGGTGATCATCGTACCATTTGCCATATCTTCCGCAACATCTTTTATATAATTAGTATCAATTTTCTTTACCATTATATTCACCTCTACGTTTCATTATTAATATAATTATATAGTATGTATAAACTTATTACAAGTTATTTCTATCTCCTTAATTTTACTTAATAGCTACTATAAATTATTATTTACATTTTTTTCTTTTTTTATTATTATTTTTTTAATAAAGATTTTATTTTTGTATATTTCCTTGCTACAAACCAAGTAGACAAGCCATTCTACATTTTTTGTTATTTTTTTGGAAATTTGATTAATTTGTATTGACTTTTCTAATTTATGGTAGTATATTGTAATTAGAGAGAAGAATATATAAAAAAAATGTAGTTTTAGAAAAATTTTTGTTTTTTCATTGACTTTTAATTACATTTTTAGTAATATTAACTTTGCAAGATGTCGAAACTTGTTTAAGGAGGGATTTTAATGAAATCAACTGGAGTTGTAAGAAGAGTAGATGAACTTGGAAGAATAGTCATCCCAATAGAATTAAGAAGAACATTAGACATAGCAGAAAAAGATGCTTTAGAAATCTATGTAGATGGAGAGCAAATAATCTTAAAGAAATATGAGCCTGCTTGTATATTCTGTGGAGATGCTAGAGATGTTGTTAACTATAAAGGTAAAAACATCTGTAAAAACTGCTTAACTGAATTAAAAAAGTAGTCTTAATTAAATCCCCTATATGATATATCATATAGGGGATTAACCTTTAATACCTATAAATTAGTTGAATACCTATATACTTCTTTTTTAGATATTCCTCTTTCTTTAGCCACTATTTTTATAGCTTCTTTTTTATCTATTCCTGATTCTATAGTTTTAATCAAATGTTCTTCAATACTTAAAGAATTCCACTTAGCCTCTTTTTCTGCCTTAATATCTTCATCTGATTTCCCCTGAATAACCAGAACAAATTCTCCTCTTGGTCTAACTTCATTAAAATAATTTATAGCATCAGATATTTTCCCTCTATAAATCTCCTCATGCAACTTAGTAAGTTCTCTACAAACTGCTATTTTTCTATCTCCTAAATTATCTTTTATATATTCAAGAGTATTTAGTAATCTATGCGGTGCTTCATAAAATATTAGGGTATCTCTAACATTTTTAATTTCTTCAATTATAGGATTTCTATCTTTGTTTTCTCTTGGTAAAAAACCTCTAAAGATAAATTTTGTAGTATCCAATCCAGAGTACACTAGAGCCGTAGTTATAGCAGTCGCCCCTGGTAAAACTTCAAATTCTATATTTTCTTCTATACATTTTTCAACTATTATGCTTCCTGGATCAGAAATACCTGGTGTACCTGCATCAGTTATTAATGCAATATTCACTCCATTTTTTAATTTATTTATTATATCTAAACTTTTGCCTTGTTCATTATGTTTGTGATAACTAAACAAACTCTTTTTTATCTGAAAATGATTTAAAAGCTTTAAGCTAGTTCTTGTATCTTCCGCTGCTATTTCATCAACACTTTCTAAAACTTCTAAAGCTCTTAAAGTTATATCCTTTAAGTTTCCTATAGGTGTAGGAACTAAATATAATTTCCCTGATTTCATTTTAATCCTCCCTACCATATATTCTATTTATTTCTTTTGTGTAAGTTCCATCTTCATTATATACATATATTGGTGTCTCCCATTTTAAATAAGCTCCCCCATCACGTTGCCCTTCAACTAAAACTATATTGGGAGCCTTCTTTGTATTAGGTTGTATCATTTGAACCCTCTTTGGCTCTATTCTATGTTTTCTCATAAGTTCAAATATATCTATTAGTCTCTCTGGCCTATGTACCATAAAGATTCTACCATTATCTTTTAAAAGTTGTCTTGCAGCTATAATAACATCTTCTAAATTACATAAAATCTCATGCCTTGCAATGGCTAACTTATCATGTGGATTTATAATACCTGAATTATTTAATTTATATGGTGGATTAACAGTTAATACATCAAATTTTCCTAAAGTCTTTAATAGTTCTAAATTTTTCAAATCAGCATTTACAAATTTCACAACATTCTCTAACTCATTATATTTGCTACTTCTGTTTGCCATTTCTACCATATCATCTTGGATCTCAATACCAATTATTTCTTTTGGCTTATATTTACCTTGTATTAAAAATGGAATTATCCCTGTACCTGTACATAAATCTACAACTCTATGCTTATTTTTTACATTTGCAAAATTAGATAATAAAACAGCATCTACTCCAAATCTAAATCCTTGCTTTTTTTGTATTAAATATAAATTATCTAATTGTAAATCATCTATAGATTCATCTTCTAATAGCTTTATATCTTTATTCATCTATTTACCTCTATCTACTTTTATGTATAACTTCATTTTATTTATTTACTATATTTTAATCTACTAAATTATATCATAATTTATAATTCCCTATACATAAAAAATAAACTCCGTCTTTAGACGGAGTTTATTTAATTAATATTAACTTTTTTAATTAAAGTACTCTTCTAGCTGCATAGAATGATGTTACTGGTGAAACTTTAACGCTTTGACCTGGCTGTGGAGCGTGTATATACTGACCGCCTCCAACATATATTCCAACGTGGTCTAATCCATAAGTAAATACTAAATCACCTGGTTGTAATTCTCCATATGAAACCGGTGTACCAACATTAATTTGTGAGTAAGTTGTTCTAGATATTTCTATTCCAGCTGCATTTCTAAAAACGTAGCTTGTAAATCCTGAACAGTCAAAAGCATTTGGTCCTGTAGCTCCATATACATAAGGAGTACCGATAAATCCATATGCATAATCTACGATAGCATTTCCTGTAGCAGATGATTGACCTCTATTTGGCATTGCAGCTGCTGCTTGTTGTGCTTGTAGATCTTCAATTTTAACCTTTGCATCTTCTATTGCATTATTTACTTCTTCAACTACTGTAGGGCTCTTTAATTGATTATCCCTAATATTTCTTAATTGTGCTATTGCACTTTGTAATTCTGAAATTTCACTAGATGATCCTAAAATACCGAATTGATATTCTACTAAACTTCTTTCTGATACTGATAAATATTGAGCATCAAATTTTTCTTGCTCTACTTGCGCTTCAGCAATTAATACTTCTTGCTCTTTTTTCTTATCTTGAAGTTCAGATAATATTTTCTTATTTTCTTCATTAATCTTAGCTATTTCGTTAGACTTTTCTTCTAATGAAGCAACCTTTTCATCTAATTTCTCTTTCTTTTCAAGTAAATCCTTTACTATCTTTTTATCAATATTAACTAATCTACTAGCAGAATCTATTTTTGAAATAAGATCAGCAAAACTTTCGGCACTAAATAATAAAGTTATATAACTTCCTTGGCCACCTGATTTGTATAGTTCTCTTAATCTTTTTCCTAACACTTCTTCTTTACCTTCAATTTCAACTTTTGAAGCATCAATTTCTTTGTTAGTGTTAACTATTTCTTCCTTAATAGATTCTATTTGTTTTCTATTATTTATGTCTTTTTCCGCTAATGGAGCTATTTGCTCGTTTAAATTATATATTTTACCCTGAATGTCGTCTATCTTCTTATTTAATTCGTCATACTTTTGTTGATTCTGTATTACTTCCTCATTTGGAGTAGCAAATACTGGTGTTACTGAGGTAATTGTTAAAGCTCCAGCTATAACAATTGACAAGATCCTTTTTTTCATATGCGCTGGTCTCTTATGACCATCCCCCTCTCCCTTACATGTTACTTAACCATTATAACACTTATGGTAAGCTTGGACAATGGTAATTTTTAAAAATTATGATAAATAGAGCGTGTAAATGTATACTATACATATTCATTAAAATTATTTTTTAGTATTAATACCAAATACTCTTATTAAAGTATATTTATTTACTTTAATTTTTATATCTAAAACTTATTTATATCTTAAAATAAGTCTATATATTCTTATATTGCTTAAGCACTCTATTTTGAATTATTGACAATATAAATATAAATGCTATATATATGACTATTATGTACTTAGATTTTTCAGTAAGGATTATATCTAATAATCCTAATATTATTCCTATTAACCCTATAGATAAATTAAATATTCCATTATAGTACATGAATTTATCTGTATCCTTATAAACTCCACTTTCCTTAAAATATTTTTTTATTTTTTTATTTAATAAAGATATTAGTCCAATTATTAAAAAGCCAAAGCCTCCCAACAGCATTATAAAAGTTGTACTTTTCATTTATTTGCCTCCTATCTTAATATTTGCCTACTTTTTACAATTTTAAACATATCGATATACTATTTTATCAATTATATTTTCTTCTGTAAATTTTTTTATTTATCTATATAAAAAGTGTTGACACAATTATATATAGTTACTATAATAATAATGTACTTCGGGGTGTGGCGCAGATGGGAGCGCGCGTGGTTTGGGACCATGAGGTCGCAGGTTCAATCCCTGTCACCCCGACCATAAAAAATCCTCTCGTTTATGAGAGGATTTTTTTAATTTGATTGTAATTTTAATTTTCTAAAATAAATTTTACTCATGATTATTTACAGTCTATATAATCATGAAATTCTTGAAATTTATCATCGAATCCAATAGATTTACAAGAATTTAATACTATTGGAATTATAGAAATATAAATACACAATAATAATATCCACATAAATCATATCCCCTTTAATATTTCTATTTAAAATCATTATATTAAAAAGTTCTTATAATATCTATATTTTTTTGAAATTTTTTTATTTGGAGGTAATATAATTGAATAACATTAAAGCAGTAATATTTGATTTAGATGGAACATTAATAGATTCTATGGGCCTATGGGCACAAATTGATAGAGAATATCTAGATTCTTTTGGATATACAGTACCTGAGAATCTTCAAGAAGAAATTACTCATCTTACCTTTACTGAAACCGCAATTTATTTTAAGAATAAATTTAAAATAAATGATGAAATAGATGATATAATTTTAACTTGGAATACAATGGCTTTAAATCATTATTCACATAATATTAAATTAAAAGATAATGTAATTCCATTTTTAGATAAACTTAAAAATAATGGCATAAAAATAGCTTTAGCTACAAGCAATTCCATACCATTACTTGAAGCTACACTAAAAAACAATGGAATTTATCATTACTTTGATGCTATTAGCACCACAGAAGAAGTAAAAAAATCAAAGGATAATCCCGATGTATATTTACTAACAGCTGCAAAACTTAATATAGATCCAAAAGAATGCTTAGTATTTGAAGATATCGTACAAGCTGTAAAAGGGGCTAAATTAGCAGGAATGACAGTTTACGCAGTACATGATAAAAGTGCAGAAAATCAAAAAACTGAATTACTAAACTTAGCAGATAAATATATTTATAACTTTGGTGAACTTCTATAAAAAAGGCATGAAATTTTAAATTTCATGCCTTTATTTATGTTACGCTCTAGTTACTCCATATTTAGCTTCTAATTCTTTAACTACATCTAAATACTTTCTTTGTTGAGCTTCTTGAAGTAGCTTATTTACAATTTGACTCTTGATTTCATCAAAATTAGCTTCTTTTCCTTCATTTTTATCTTCCACTTTTATTAAATGATATCCAAACTGACTTTGAACTGGTTCACTAACTACATTTAAATCTAAATTGAATGCAGCTTCTTCAAATTCTGGAACCATCATTCCTCTACCAAATGATCCTAAATTTCCGCCTTCTTCTTTAGATGGACAAGTTGAATATTTTGCTGCAGCTTCTTCGAAAGTCAATTTATTTTCATCTAATTCCTTCTTAATTTGCTCACATAACTCCTTATCATCTACTAAAATATGTTTAGCTGTAATAGTAGGAGGTTGAGTAAATAAGTTTTTATTATTATTATAGTAATTTAAAGCATCTTCGTCTGTAACTGTAACTTCTAATAATAATTTATTTAAAGTTAATTGAGTTAAAATATCCTTTTGAGCTTGTTTAACATTATCTTCATATTCTTTAGTTTCATCTAATTTTAATTCTTTTCCTAAAATATTTAACAATTCAAATGATACTATTTGTTCTAATAGTTGTTTCTTTGCTTCATCAGTATTAAAATATGCTCTTTTATCTTCAGGATATCTTGCTATTATATTTTGTAAATCTGATTCCTTAATTTCGTTACCAGCAATAGTTGCTAAAACCTTATTTTCCATTATATATTCTCCTTTTATTTTAATTTTATTAACATCATTAATTATAACAGAGTTTATATGTAAATATTATAATTTTTTTAATAAATACAAATAATTTGCTACAATTATAACTTCTTGATAATACTTATTATTAGTAATATAATATATTTAACATAAGGAGGTATTAAAATGGAAATAGGAAATTTAGCTCCAGATTTCGCTTTAATGGGGTCTGATGGAAAAGAACATAAATTAACAGATTATAGAGGTAAAAAAGTAATACTATACTTTTATCCTAAGGACAATACTCCTGGATGTACTACAGAGGCTTGTGATTTTAGAGATAATATAAATCAAATAAATAATTTAAATGCAGTAGTACTTGGGATAAGTAAGGATAACTTAAGTTCACATAATAAATTTATTGAAAAATTTAATTTACCATTTGTACTTTTAAGCGATGAAGATAAAGTTGTATGTGATTTATATGATGTAATTAAAGAAAAGAATATGTATGGTAAGAAGGTTTTAGGTATAGAAAGAAGCACTTTTATAATTGATGAAAATGGTAAACTTATAAAGGAATTTAGAAAAGTTAAAGTCAAAGGTCATATAGAAGAAGTTTTAAGTAGCCTTTAGTTTAATAATTAAATAATAAAAAAGCACTAACAAAGTTAGTGCTTTTTTTCTGGTGGCTCGACCAGGAATCGAACCAGGGACACGAGGATTTTCAGTCCTCTGCTCTACCGACTGAGCTATCGAGCCATATATAACCTGGCAACGTCCTACTCTCCCACACAGTCTCCCATGCAGTACCATCGGCGCTGTAGAGCTTAACTTTCCTGTTCGGAATGGAAAGGAGTGTTTCCTCTACGCCATCATCACCAGAT